>JAEIGA010005735.1_pt1 | contig 18924 bp, 16 predicted proteins | sample 9270691 | NCBI WGS metagenome assembly JAEIGA01 (sample SAMN17057246, study PRJNA624740) | gut metagenome | biome: biome; isolation source: fecal sample | host: Bos grunniens | place: China: Xizang | collected 2019 | reverse complement strand
TGTTTTGTGTTATTAAAAAGACACCGCAGAATTGCTAACATTTTTATCTTGGCACATCATCTTTGGGGCATAAGATAACAACTCTTCTTCTCTCCTTTTTGCCTTCCCTTCCTTTGAGCGGTCCCCTTCTTGCCCCCGCGGTTACATTGTGCAATATTCAATATTCAACCCAAGAACATTTTACAGTTGCACAAAAAATCTGTTTGATATATACTACTCCTTGCAATAAGTTTGTATGGAGGATTGCGATGAATACACAAATTCTTACCCCCCCCCGGGTTTCAGTTATTATTCCTGTATATAACATTGGGGAAGTTGTCGCACAAATGCTTGATAGCATCCTAGTTCAAACTGAACAATCTTTTGAAGTAATTTGCATTAATGACGGCTCAACAGATAATGGAAAAACGCTTTCAGTACTAGAGGCATATGCACATAAGGATTCCCGCATCCATCTTATTACACGGACAAATGCTGGGCCTGGCGCAACTCGAGACTACGGGCTTTCACTTGCACGTGCACCTTTTTGTTATGTGTGCGACCAAGATGACATCCTCCATCCGCAGTTGTTTGAATATTGTCTATGGGCACTAGAACAATATGATGCTGAATTTATTGCCTTTCGCTGGGCGGCTTTTACATCTGACAACCTTCCGAAAATTGAACAACTGCCAGAGAATTTTAAACAAATCCCAATTCTAATTGCAGATGAAAAAGTCCGTCAGAATACACCTGCTCAATATGTAAAGGCCCATGAGATTCATGTTGACCATTGGGTGCACTTCTCAACAACAACACTCGCACGACAGTATTCTTTTTCGCAATCTATAGTTCGCCCATGGGCTATTATCCAAATGTCTTCAAGGTGGCTTGTCTCAGAGGCTACATTGTATTTCTATAATGTAAATCAAGTAGGGTCAATGTCACGTAGCAAAATTTCAGAAAAAACAATTCAACGATTTCACGAACAGTATTCCATCCTATACGAGCTGTATGCTAAAGAACGGATTGATGGCGATCCCGTTGGACTTTGGGCATTTATAAATCAACATGTTGCAATGGTTCTTAAACAAATTTACAACCGAATTCGTCGTTCAAAAGATCTCGAGAAAACGATACGTACGAGGCAATATCAAGCATTAACAAACATGTTGTACGACTTCTTTTTTATAAAAGAATTCTCATTTCGAGCAGTTCGGATTCAGCATAAACTAGCCTATTTATGGCTGATTCTTCGCTTTAAAGTATTGGCGCGTCTTAAATAGTCTTCACAAAAGTCTAGATTCTTGCGTTAAGCCATACCTTGTAATAAAACTCTAAATAAGGTCCACATGAGCACATGCCTCACTTTGCGGCTAACTAGACGTGTAGCAAAGATTGTCTTTGACGGAACTGGCATCCGTTTTGGCACTGGCGTCTTTCATATTGCAAAGACAAACACTTTTGAACCACCTTGTAAAATTATGCCCTCTGCAGACTTTAAATCTCCCATTCATATGGGAGCATTTTCTGCAACAAATGGGGAGACGCAAGAAGGGATTGTCTTTGGCGCAAAAATTGGACGTTATTGTTCCATTGCCAAACACGCGAAGATTGGGCTATTACAACATCCCCCTTATTGGATTGGCACCTCTACTCGTTTTTATAATCCCTATGAGTGCGATTGGCATAAATTTGTCGGCAAAATGGTTAAGAGTTATGACTTCCAATCGCAAAAATTTACAGAGGTCGGAAATGATGTTTGGCTCGGCAACGATGTCGCGCTTATGACCGGTGTTAAAATAGGCGATGGGGCAATCGTTGCTGCAGGGGCGATTGTCACAAAGGACGTTCCGCCGTATGCAATCGTCGGTGGCGTTCCTGCTCGAATCATTAAGTATCGCTTCCCTGAAGAGACTATTAAAGAGCTCTTGGATTTGCAGTGGTGGCGATATGACGTGGCAGACTTTGGTGAAATTGATTGGCGCGATGTCAACCAAGCAATTCGAGGCATCAAGCAGAAGCTCAAAGATCATCCAGAAATCAAGCCTTACACCCCCGCACTTGTCTCTGCAAAGGAATTAGCTCCTTACGCATTTAATCATTTCTTCCACTTTGAACTTAAACCAAAGTGTATTCGCATTAAACTTTTTGGCATTTGGGTTATCCACTACGTCAATAGAAAGTGAGAGCACTCCAATGAATATTCCATTTAACAAGCCACATCTTGCAGGCAAAGAGACCTCCTATATCGTTGACGCCGTTGAATCTGGCATTACACGTGGTAATGGTGAATACACAAAAAAGTGCCAAGCTTTTTTTGAAACTCGATATGGTTTTAAGAAATGCCTTTTGACCACTTCTTGCACCGACGCCTTAGAAATGGCAGCGATTCTATGTGGCGTCGGACCAGGGGATGAAGTTATTGTCCCTTCTTACACGTTTGTCTCCACAGCACTAGCATTTGTCCGACAAGGTGCAACCATTCGTTTTGCTGATAGCGAGACGGACACCCCAAATCTTGATGTAACTAAAATTGAGGCTTTGATCAATTCAAAGACAAAGGCTATTGTACCTGTGCACTACGCAGGAATGGCGTGCGACATGGATGCAATCATGGAAATTGCTACGCGCCACAATTTGCTTGTTGTTGAAGATGCGGCACAGGCTATTGACTCTTTCTACACAGGCAAAGATGGGAAAGCTCGCCCGTTAGGTTCAATCGGACATTTCGGTTGCTTCTCTTTCCATGAAACAAAAAATATCATCGCAGGTGAGGGAGGCATGTTGGTTGTTAATGACGAACGCTTTATCACACGCGCTGAGATTATTTGGGAAAAGGGCACTAACCGTTCGCAATTCTTCCGCGGCGAAATTGACAAATACGGATGGGTTGATACAGGATCGTCCTTCCTCCCCTCCGACATTGTTGCCGCCTTCCTTTATGCACAACTTGAGCACCTTGACGAAATTCAAGACAAACGAAAGGCTCATTGGAATGCCTACCAAAAGGCGTTAGCACCTTTGGCGGAAAAGGGATTCTTTGAATTACCGAAAATTCCCTCCTACGCCACAAACAATGCGCACATGTTCTACCTTGTATTCAAGAATTTAGAACAACGCTCAACCTTTATTGAAAAGTTAAAAGCGCAAGCAATTAATCCCGTATTCCACTATCTGAGTTTACACAAGTCGCCCTATTACGCTGCACAATATGTAGGCGAACCACTTGTAAATGCAGACCGATATACCGATTGCCTTGTACGTTTGCCCCTTTACTATGATTTGCCAATAGAGCAAGTCATTGAAGCAATTCAATCTCTTTACCTCGCTTAAATTGATTCATCTTATGCGTTGCCCGTTGAGCGTCCCTCAACGGGCAAACTGTTTTAACCATGCGTGACCCATGTCTTTTTTTGCGTAATCTCCCGTTGAAGGTGCGGTGGGGTGGAGAGAAAGGGGCTGGTGGGCGTACTTTCTGTGAGATTTTTGGGGCTAAATTCCCATAAAGAATGGGATTTTCAACGTTTTCTTCTTGATTATAAGGGGGAAAATCGGTTATCTTATTGCTTTTACTGCGTGTTAGGATTTTGAAACGCGCGTTTTTAAGGAAATTGAATATGGCAAACGTCAAATTTTTCAGCGGTAAATCGCTCCCGCTCGAGATGCACAAGGTCCGCATTGTTCAAAAGTTGTATCTGCCCCCTGTGGAGCGCCGCCTTGAGTTGATGAATGAAGCTGGCAATAACACATTCTTGCTTCAGAATAGAGACGTCTTCATGGACATGCTCACGGATTCGGGCGTGAATGCCATGAGTGATTTGCAGCAGTCGGCAATGTTCCGCGCTGACGATGCATATGCTGGTTCGGAAACCTACAATCGCATGGTGGCAAAGGTGCGCGAAATCTTCGGTTTGGAATACTTCCTGCCGGTGCACCAGGGTCGTGCAGCTGAAAACATCCTCGCCACCGGCTTGGTGCGCCCTGGCGATGTCGTGCCGATGAACTTCCACTTCACCACCACGAAGGCCCACATCACCCGTATGGGCGGCCGCGTGGAAGAGTTGATTATCAAGGAAGGCCTTGAGCCTGTGAATGACTGCCCCTTCAAGGGCAACTTTGATTTGGCCCGTTTGGAGGCTTTGATTCAGGAAGTGACCCCTGAAAAGGTGCCGTTTGTACGTATTGAAGCGGGCACAAACCTCGTGGGTGGTCAGCCGCTCTCCCTTGAAAACATGCGCGGTGTCTCTGCGATTTGTAAGAAGTATGGCGTCCGGTTGGTTTTGGACGCATCGCTCTTGCAGGACAACCTCCACTTCATCAAGCAGCGTGAAGCGGCATGCAAGAACATGACCATCCGCGAAATCACTGCTGAAATCGCCTCGCTCATGGACATCATCTACTTCTCTGCCCGCAAGTTCGGCTTCGGTCGTGGCGGCGGCATCTCCATTCGCGAGAAGGAAGTGGAACAGAAGATGAAGGAATTCATCCCGCTTTACGAAGGCTTCTTGACTTACGGCGGTATGTCTGTGCGCGAAATGGAGGCCATCGTTGTCGGTCTCGACGAATCGATGGACGAAGACATCATCTCCCAGGGTCCGATGTTCATTGAATACATGGCCAAGGAACTCCACAAGCGTGGCGTGCCGGTCGTGTTGCCTGCGGGCGGTTTGGGCTGCCACATCAACGCTTCTGAGTTCGTCTCCCACATCCCTCACGAACAGTATCCTGCAGGCGCTCTCGCAGCAGCGCTCTACATCGCAGGCGGCATTCGTGGCATGGAACGCGGCACCCTCTCTGAACAGCGCAACGAAGATGGTTCTGAACGTTATGCAGAGTTGGAACTTCTCCGTTTGGCGATGCCGCGTCGCGTCTACACCCTTTCGCAGGTGGAATATGCCATTGACCGCGTGGAATGGCTCTGGAAGAACCGTGAACTCATCGGCGGCTTGACCTTCGTGGAAGAACCCAAGGTGTTGCGCTTCTTCTTTGGTCGCCTCGCTCCGATTGGCGATTGGCAGCAGAAGCTCGCAGCAAAGTTCCGCGAAGACTTCGGCGACTCGCTCTAATCGCGTTGGCATTTCTGCATCCTACGTTCCATTTTCTGCGTAGGCTGCTTCCACACGGGTTGCACTTTGCAATCATCCACCTTGAACACACGCGCAGCGTCAACCACACCTGCGCGTGTTTTTTTAGAAAAGGTTTTTCTATGAATGGTCTTTTGCGACTGACAATCGTGGCACTCATAGCAGTGGCGACAAGTTATCTTCACGCTTCGTGTCTCACGCTCTGCCCGCTTGGGGAGCGCCCCGAAACGCTTGATACGCACGCCTGTTTCTCCCTCTGCCTTGGCGCTCGTACCACTTCAGAAAAAGACCACATTGCCTATCACGGGCTTACCCTTGGTCTCGCGCACGCCTCCATGCCGGACAACGACATCATGCGGATGTTTCGCAATGAATCCTGCGACTTCAACGGTGCCACGATCCAACTCCTTTCCCAATTAAATCACGGCACCGTGCGCGGCCTTTCCCTTACGGGCCTCGTCGCAATCCAACGTTCCATCCGTGGTGTACAACTCTCTGGTCTCGCCAATGATGCGCGCGACTTAAACGGCCTTCAAATGGCGATCGGCATCAATATGGCCCAAGAAATCTGCGGTGTGCAAATCGGCTTGCTTAATGTGACTAGCAAGTTAACAGGTGTGCAAATCGGCTTGCTCAATGTCAACCGCGCTGGCTTGACCCTTCCGCTTCTCAACGCAAGCTTCTAACGGAGTCTCTGATGATTGAATTTCGCGATGTCAGCGTCCGTTATGGACCCGAAGCCCTCTTTGAACATGCCTCCTTCAAGATTAATGCAGGAGAGCGCGTCGGCGTGGTCGGTCCCAATGGTTCGGGCAAATCCACACTCTTTAAGTTAATCCTCGGCGACCTCACCCCCGACACGGGCGATGTCTTGCATGAGGGGTCGCCACGCATTGGCTTCGTGCGCCAACACCTTGAGCCCGATTCTCCCGAGCAGACCCTGCTACAATACTGCCTTGAAGGCATTCCAGGCTTTGAACAAACCGAACGCGAAATTGCTCGTCTTGAGGAGCTTCTCCCCTCTCTTACCGACCCAGACGAAAAGGAACGCACCTTGCGTTCGCTCGGCGATGCACACACACGCTTTGAGCAAATGGGCGGCTATTCTTTGGAAGCGCGCGTAAAAGAATCGCTCGGCGGCCTTGGATACGCCACAGAAGACTTCAATAAGCCCTTCGCCACCTTCTCAGGCGGATGGCGTATGCGTGCAGAACTCTCCCGCGTGCTCGCCTCAAAGCCCGCCCTCCTCCTCTTAGACGAACCCTCCAACTACCTTGACTTGCCCGCCGTTGAGTGGCTTCAGCGCTTCCTAAAAGCCTTTGACGGCACACTTGTCTTGATTTCCCACGACCGTTATCTGCTCCGCGCCATCACCAAACTCACCCTGGAAGTGGACGGCGGAACCGTGACACGTTACAACGGGCCACTTGATTACTATCTTGAAGAACGCGAACTGCGCTATCGACAGTTGGTGCAAGCAAAGGCCAACCAAGACCGAAAGCGCGAACAACTCGAACGTTTTGTGGAACGCTTTAAGGCAAAAGCCTCCAAGGCCACCCAAGCACAATCCCGCGAAAAGCAGATTGAAAAACTGGAAGAAATCCGCTTACCCGCGCGAAGCCGTACCGCAGGCTATATGCGCTTACCCCCCGCTCCGCATGCTGGCGCAGAGATTGTGCGTCTTGAGAACGCCGCCTATGCCTATCCTGGTAGCGACAAAAACATCTTCTCCGCGCTCGACCTGCGCGTCATGAACGGCGATAAGATTGCCATTGTCGGTTACAACGGCATGGGCAAGACGACCCTTCTGCGTCTGCTCGCTGGTGTACGCGAACCCACTGAGGGCAAGGCCGTCTTCGGTTATCACGTCGCACCCGGCTACCAAAGCCAAGACCTCGCGGAGACCATGAACCCGGACGAGACCGTCTTCGGCATTGCTAAAGCCGCTGCAGGCGCACTTCCCGAAAAGGAATTGCGCAATCGTCTCGGCGGATTCGGATTTGACGTCAATGACTGCGCCAAGCAGGTCAAAGTCCTCTCGGGTGGTGAAAAAATCCGATTAGCCTTCGTACGCATCTTCCTTAACCCGCCGAACTTCCTCCTGCTGGACGAACCCACCACCCACCTTGACCTTGAAGGTCGCGAGACCCTACAGAAAGCCGTACGCGACTACAATGGCACCGTGGTGCTCGTCTCCCACGACGTGGAATTCGTCCGCGGCACGGCCACCAACATTCTTGAAGTCTCTCGCGCAGGTATTCGCCGTTTCCCTGGCGGATATGACTACTACCTTGAAAAGATTGCGGCAGATACCACGCCTGAAGTCATTGAGGATACGCAACGCGAAAACAAGGTCTCCGCGAAAGATTTACGCCGTCAACGTGCCCAAGAGCGCGCCGCAAAAGCCCCAGAAATGAAGCGGCTCAAGCGCAAAGTTGCCGAAGCCGAAGCCGCTATCGCCGCCCTTGAAGCTGAACAGGCCACCATTTTGGAATCACTTGGCGATGGTTCACTTGACGCACAAGGTATGGCAGAGGCAGGAAAACGATTAAAAGCGCTTGAGTTTGACCTCGGCAAACAGACAATGGAATGGGAAGAAGCCGCCCTCGCGCTTGAAGCACTCTCCGCGGAATAAAGCCTCTTCCACCACGTCCCCGAAATATGCTATAGTGGTTACACAGATTGGAGCAAAGCACCCCATGGATTTCTTTATCGCAGACACCCACTTCGGCCATGACAAGATCAGGGCTAAGCGTGGCTTTGCCTCCGTTGAAGAAATGGATGCGCTGCTCATTGACAATTGGAACAAGCGCGTTACAGAGAATGACCACATCTATATCGTTGGCGACCTCATGTACCGCAATGCACGCCCCGCCACTGACTACCTTTCGCAGCTCAACGGCAAAAAGCACCTTGTTATTGGTAATCATGACCGTGCGTGGATGAAAACCATCAATCTTGAAGATTGGTTTGAAGAAGTCGGATTTGTCTTAGAGGGCGACCGCAAAGGTTCCTACTTCACCGTCTGCCACTATCCCATGCTTGATTGGTATCGTCGCAGACATGGTGCACACCTCATCTATGGTCACATCCATAACAACACCTGTGACCCCTACTACCACTTCCTCCAAACCATCCCCCAAACCTATAACGCCGGCGTTGACGTTAATAACTTCAAACCCGTCACGCTCGCTGAGCTCATCAAAAACACCGCCGACTACCGCGCCAACTACCACCGCCACTACTAAGTCCGCTCTGTGACTTTTCTTTACAGAGGGTGGGGTTTCGTTATTTCTTGCTTTCAAATGGATGGCTTTGTGGTACAATGGGGGCGATGTCAGATTTTCCCTCCAGACGAATCTTTACCCTTTCTACCAGTGCACATGCATTGGTTGTTTTGTTGCTATTGGTCTTCTGCACAGATGGGTGTTTAAATCGTTCGCCGAAAGAGGAAATCATTCCGATGGAGTTGATTGTCGTAACCGAAGAAAATGCGGCCGACATGCTTGCGGAAGAGCCTAATGATGCGGTAGAGCCTGAGCCCGAACCTGAACCGGAGCCTGAGCCCGAGCCTCCACCATTGCCCCCAGAGCCCGAGCCGATTCCTACGCCCGACCCTCTACCTCCTCCGCCGCCTTTGCCAGATCCGCCCAAACCGGATCCGCCGAAGCCGAAGCCTGAGAAACCGAAAGAAAAGCCCAAAGAGAAACCTAAGCAACCCGAAAAGAAGCCCGAAGCGCCAAAATACAAAAAGCCTTCTGAAATTAAGATTGGTAAACGCGTTGGGCCTGTCACCACGGGTAAAAAGGATCCTAAAAAGGCGGCCACGCAAAAGGCGCTTTCTGCTGCCGAGATTGAAAAGCTTCTCGGCATGGGTGCGAAATCGGGCAATAAGAATCAAGTCCCCAAGAACGAGGCATCGCGTTGTTATGGCGCGATTCAACGCGCCTTTCAGGATGCGTGCACGCAATATGGACTGGAATCCTCTCCCACAGGGCGAGACCCACATCTTACTGTAACCTTAGGCTCGGGCGGACGAGTAACGCAAATCACTATCAGCCAAAGCTCGGGGGATCGTTCCTTTGACAATCAAGTCTTGCAGGCTTGCCGACAGGTGCGTCAAATCTCTGGACTCTCGCAGAGTTTTTTGAAGGAATACAAGTCGGTCACCTTGCGTCTTTCGGTTGATTAAGCGCATGCTCATCATCCCCCTTCACCTTCTTTTCACACACCCCACCGCTACTGTATGGGTAAAAGTTCCCTTTTATCCATGATTTTTAACTACAGAGAGTTCTTGCTTTCGTGGTATAATGACGGGCATGGAATTGAAAGCTCAATTGTATGTAGTAGCGACACCTTTGGGGAACTTAGGCGATTTATCGCAACGCGTTCGCGAAGTGTTGTCGGCTGTGCCTTGTATGGCCTGCGAAGATACGCGCCGCACATGGCAACTCTTATCCTCAATGGGCGTGCCGCGCCCCGAGATGTTTTCCTACCGCCAAGGTAATGAAGAACAGGTCACGCGCCGCATTATCGGCCTCGTCCAAGCTGGAACGCCTGTGGCCTTATGTTCAGATGGTGGCTATCCAGGAATTAGTGACCCCGGTTATCGTGTCATCCGCGCCTTTGCTGTGGCGGGCTTGCCGTACACCGTTCTGCCAGGCCCCTGCAGTGTAGAGCTCGCACTCCTTCTCTCTGGCTTGCCAACCTCAAGTTACACTTTTAAAGGATTTCCTCCAAGACGCCCTGGAGCGTTGCGCAAATTCTTCGAACAAGAATGCGATTTGCCGCACACCATGGTCTGTTTGGAGTCGCCGTTTCGCGTGGCGGCAAGCCTCAAAGCGGCGTTGGAAGTACTAGGCAACCGCGAGGCTGCAATTTGTTTAGAAATGACAAAGTTGCACGAACGCGTCATGCGTGGTACACTAATAGACTTAATCGGTCAAATAGGAACGCGTCCGCTCAAGGGTGAAGTGACCTTTGTGATTGCCGGTGCGAACCCGAAATTTGACCACAGTGATGAAGAACCCCAAGAAGTTTAATTAACATTATGAAAAAGCTCCTCTCCTTGTTTGTAGCGGCTTGTCTTGCCTCTGGTGCAATGGCAGATAAGATCACAACCGTAACTGACGACGTCATCAATGGTACCGTGACTGGTATTAAAGGTGGCAACGTCACCATTGAAACTGCCTTCGCAGGCACGCTCACCATTGCGCGCGAACAGATTAAGTCAATCGCTTACGAAAACGAAAACACCCTTTTCGTGCGTACCGACACCACCTCCCGCGATAAGATTGAGGTCTCCGTCTCTCACGATGCAGAAGGTAACGTGGTCTTGATTCCCGTGGCAGATAAGAACAAGGCGCTTTCCTTAGATGATGTCAGCACCTTGTGGGCTACGGATGTTGAAGACCCTGACTTCCCTCCCGTGAAACTCTGGTCCTTTAGCGCAAGCTTGGGTATGACTGGCCACGAAGGCTCTTCTTCCGACATCTCTATCTCGGCTTACTTTGATGCCGTTCGCACCACCGAACGCAGCACGCTCAAGCTCTATGCCACGATGAACAAGGCACGCAGCGAAGGCGTGAAGACCTCCGAACAGTACATCGCTGGCCTCGACTACGAAAATCGCCCGAGCGAAGTGTGGAACTGGTACCTCCGCGATGAAGCCCAGCACAACCGCTTCAATGACTATAAATTGCGCAATGTCGCTGGCGCAGGTTTTGGTTACTACTTCTGGAATACCACCACCGATGGCCGCGTCTCCCTCTTACGTTTCCGTCTCGGTCTTGCCCACTCGTATACGGAACACTACTCCAAGAAGCCCGGCTCTAATAGTTGCGCCACGGATAGCGACATCGCGCTTGACCTCGGCCTCCTCTTCCACTACGACTTCACCAGTGGCATCAGCTGGAATACCGAGATCACCTACACCCCGCTCATCAGCGAATTGGACAAGGGCATCCTCGTGCATGAAACCAAGCTCGCATACTTGCTCAAGGAGCTCGGCCTCATCTCTGATAAGTTGACGGACATCTCTTTAGAAGTCGGCATGCGTAATGAATATCAGACGCGCCCCGAACCTGGCACGAACCACACCGACACCACTTGGTACCTGCGCCTCTCCAAGAGCTGGTAAGCCCCTGTTAGCAACATCATAGCACTCAGAAGGATTCATCTGATGGAAGCGATTAAATTGGGCGTTAATATCGACCATGCCGCGACATTGCGTCAGGCGCGTGGCGTGGATTATCCCGACTTGGCGGCGATTGCCCGCCTTGTCGAGGGTGCGGGTGCTCATGGCATCACGATTCACTTGCGTGAAGATCGTCGCCACATCCAAGACGCAGACGTCTATACCTTGCGCAAGACGCTCACCACGCGAATGAATCTCGAGATGGCAAATAATCCTGACGTGCTTCAGGTTGCCCTTGATGTCGTCCCCGATGAGGTCTGCCTCGTGCCTGAACGTCGCCAAGAGCTCACCACCGAGGGTGGTCTTGATGCCGTAGGCCAATTGGACGCCTTACGCCCCACCGTGCAAGCGCTCGCCGCACAGGGCACACACGTCTCTCTCTTCATCGCACCCGACCGCCGCCAACTCGAAGCCGCCGCCACCCTTGGCGTGCCCTATGTGGAGCTCCACACGGGTGCCTATGCCAATGCCACTGGGGATGCGTTCAAGCGTGAATTGGATGCGCTTTACGATGCCGCCGCCTATGGCGCGACATTAGGCCTGAAGGTAAACGCGGGCCACGGCCTCACGATGGAAAACGTCAAGCCCTTATTGGCCATCCCTAATTTGGACACCTTGAATATCGGCCACAGCATTATTGCGCACGCACTCTTCGTGGGTGTAGCACAGGCCACGCGAGATATGCTCGCGGCAATTGCCCGTTAACCCGATTACTCTCCTCTTTTACGCCACTGAGCCCATCCCTCGGTGGCGTTTTCATTCACCGAAATCGGAGTCTCTTTTTATGACTACGCCTCCTATCGGCACCTACGAAATTCTCCATGAAGACGCCAAGAGCGGCGCACGTTTAGGCCGCCTTTGGACGAAACATGGCCCAGTGCCCACGCCTGTCTTCATGCCTGTCGGCACGCAAGCGACCGTAAAGACGCTTGGCGCAGAGGATCTCGAACGTCTCAATGCTCCCATTATCCTCGGCAATACCTACCATTTGATGTTGCGTCCAGGCATGGAAGTGATGGAACAACTCGGCGGTCTGCACGCATTTCAGGACTGGCACGGTCCCATCTTAACCGACTCCGGTGGGTTTCAGGTCTTTTCGCTCTCGTCCTTACGTAAGATTACCGAAGAGGGCGTCTCCTTCCAATCGCACATTGACGGTCGTCGCCTCTTTATGGGCCCCAAGGAATCCATGGCCGTACAGCGCGTCTTGGGCTCCGATATCGCGATGTTGTTTGACGAATGCATCCCCTATCCTGCCACTGAGGACTATGCAGCGCGTAGCGTTGAGAAAACATTGCGTTGGGCGCGCGTCTGTTTGGAACAGGAACGCGCCGAAGGCCAACTCTATTTCGGCATCGTCCAGGGCTCTGAATTTGCCCATTTGCGCAAACACTGCGCCTTGGAATTGGCCGCGATGGAGAAGGATGGTCTAAATGGTTTCGCTGTGGGCGGCGTGAGCGTTGGCGAACCCGAGCCCTTCATCTTGAAGGGGATCTCTGACTCGGTGCCCTACATGCCCAAGCACCGTCCGCGTTATGTGATGGGGCTTGGCGACTTGTGGCAGATGACAGAGGCCGTGGGCATGGGATGCGATATGTTTGACTGCGTAATCCCAACGCGTAATGCGCGCAATGGCTCCGCCTTTACCAATGACGGCCCCTATCCCGTCAAGGCAGGCGCTTGGAAGTCGTGCGATGCGCCGGTGGAACCGGGCTGCACGTGTCCGTGTTGCTCTCGCCACACGCGTGGCTATGTGCGCCACTTGCTCAACACTTCTGAGATGCTCGGCTATCGCCTCTTAACGCTCCACAATATCCACATGTATCTCCGCTTTATGGAACGGATGCGCGAAGCGATTGCCAATGACTGCTTCTTGGAATTCCGCGCAGAGGCGCATGCGCGTCTCCGTGAGAATCCTAAGCGTGGTGCACTCTAAGCGCGCCTTTCCACGGAATTCAATTCAACCCAACGCACTTGCCCTCCGCAGGTGCGTTGCTTTTTTGACCACCGACGCACGTCCTTCCCTCGCCCTCCTAAAGCACATCGCGCCCCTTACCTCTGCCTCACGCTCAGGCTTTCACTCAAGAGGTGGGAGAGATGTGCTATACTGTCGTTGAAGGAGGCAACGACAATGCAAGTCTTTGAACATGGATTACTCCGCGCAACGGTGGATTTGGATACCGCTACCACAGTGATTTTGGAGGTCTTTCGACGGGGAAAGCGTTGCTTTCGCGTGCGTACAGGGATGACATTTGCCGAAGAGGCGCCCACCCTCTGTGTAGAGCCCAAGGTAACCCAACGCCTCTCTCCCATGGACTGTGATGCGCCGCTCTACACCAAGCGCGCCCACTGTGCCTTGGAGGCCTGCGAGGCGGTGCTTCACTTTGGTCCGATGCGTCTCCATTTACACCTCTCCGAACAAGGCTTCGCATTCCGTTGGGAGAGCCGCTTTGACCATCCACTAACCGTACTGCGCGAAACCTTTGACCTCATGCCCGCCGACTCATGGCAGTACTTACACGCCTATCACAATCATCCCCATCGAAATGATCCCTTTCAGAATAGTTGGGAGTCGGTGCACCATCTGAGTGATTGGGCGGGGATTGAACCCAATCGCCTCATCTACTTGCCGCTGACGCTCCTTTCTGACCATGCGGCCCTCTCCTTTACCGAAGCCGAACTCATCGATTACCCTGGCCTCAATCTCCAGAAACACGCCACCCAACGCCACTTCAGCGCGCTCATGGCCCCGATGCCCAAGGCTATTGACGACTCCGGCCGCCGCAATGCCTTTGTCCTTGAACGCCACGACTTCCTCGTCCAAACACAGGGCCGCCGCACCTATCCGTGGCGCATCTGCATGATGGCAGAGACCGCCGCCGCGCTCTATGACAATGACTTACCCTATCTCCTCTCACGCCCTGCAGCAGGCGATTTTACATGGGTCAATCCCGGCCGCGTGGCATGGGAGTGGTGGAACGCGTGGGGCTTGCAAAATGTGCCCTTCACCCCTGGCGTCAACACCGCCACCTACAAGGCCTACATTGACTTCGCGCAGGCCTTCTCAATCCCCTACGTCATCCTTGACGAAGGGTGGGCAGTGGATTTAGATATCACGCGAATCATCCCAGAAATTGACCTCCCCGAGCTCATCTCCTACGCGCACCAACGGGGCGTTCGGCTCATCCTCTGGGCCTCCTGGCCTCAGCTAACCGACCGACAGGAGACGATTTTCAATCACTACGCCGCCCTTGGCATTAGCGGTTTTAAGATTGATTTCTATGACCGAGATGATGCCTTTATTGCGCGTCAACTCTACCAAACCGCAGAGATTGCCGCCAAGTATCACCTTGTGCTCGCCTATCACGGCATCCACAAGCCCACGGGTCTCTCGCGCACGTGGCCCAATGTCCTCACGTATGAGGGCATCTTTGGCTTAGAGAACACCAAGTGGACGGGACCCGAAGTCAACTTCGTCCAGAATGATGTACGCCTCGCCTTTGCACGATTGCTCGCTGGCCCTGCCGATTATACACCTGGCGCCATGACCAATCGCCACCGCGACGCCTTCCAGAAGGACTACTACCACCCGATGAGCATGGGAACGCGTTGCCACCAGGCCGCAATGTTTGTGCTCTATGACACGGGCCTCCAAATGCTCTGTGACGCCCCGACTGCTTATGCCAAAGAGCCCGCCTACACCCACTTCCTCGCCGCCCTTCCCCTCCTCTGGGATGAGACTCATGCGCTCCCTTATAGCCACCCAGAAGGATGCTTGGCGGCGCTCCGCCGAAAGGGCGACGAATGGGTCTTTGCGGTGCTCAATAATGACCAAGCGCGCGCGACTACGCTACCGATGTGGTTGCTCCCCCGTGGTGCCTACTTAGTCACGGCACTGGTCGATGGTGAGGGCGTGACGGAGGATGCCACACGCTACCGTTTTGAGGAAAAATACCTCACGCCGGGCGACACGCTTGACCTCCTCATCGCCGCAGGAGGCGGGTGTGTCGTTTGTATCCGTCCCCATCACGCCTAAAACTTCATTGGCACCCCCACGCTCAGCCCACCCCTCACGTGTGGGCTATGGTATAATGTGAACATGAACACTTCCCTTTCCGATGCGTTTGACCGCGACCATTTGTGGCACCCCTACACGTCTTTATTAAACCCTTTGCCCACATTTAAAGTGGCCGCCGCCGAAGGTGCAGAGATTATTCTGGCCGATGGACGACGCTTAGTGGAGGGCATGAGCTCGTGGTGGTGCGCAATTCATGGTTACTCGCATCCCGTCTTGGTGGAAGCCGCCAAGCGTCAAGTCGAGCGTATGAGCCACGTAATGTTTGGTGGCCTCACGCATGACCCCGCAATTGAATTAGGGAAAATTCTCCTTCGCATCACACCGCCCTCGCTGACCAAGATTTTTTATGCCGACAGTGGCTCGGTCGCCGTAGAGGTGGCCCTCAAAATGGCGGTGCAATACAACCCCGCTCGCACCGATTTCCTCACCATCCGTTCAGGCTATCATGGAGACACGTGGAACGCCATGAGCGTCTGCGACCCCGTCACGGGCATGCACGGACTCTTTGGCGCCGCCCTTCCCCGTCGTTTCTTCGCCCCCGCACCGCAATGTAAATTCGGTGGCGCGTGGGATGAGAGCGATTTTAAGCCCATGGCAGAGGCCATTGAAGCCCATAAAGACACCCTCGCCGCCGTCATCGTAGAACCCATCGTCCAGGGCGCTGGCGGCATGCGCTTCTACCACCCAGAATACCTCAAAGCCCTCCGCAAGGCTTGCGATGAGGCGGGCATCTTGCTTATCTTTGATGAAATCGCCACTGGTTTTGGTCGCACAGGCAAACTCTTCGCATGGGAACACGCAGGCGTGGAACCCGACATCATGTGCATCGGTAAAGCCCTCACGGGCGGCATGATGACCCTCTCCGCCGTGCTCACGAGCGACAAAGTCGCCGAACAAGTCTGCGCTGGCGAAGCAAAATGTTTTATGCATGGCCCCACCTTCATGGGAAATCCCCTCGCTTGCGAGGTGGCGCGCGCCTCTACGGAGTTGCTCCTCTCTCAAGATTGGCAGGGCCGTGTCCAAGCCATTGAAGCGCAGCTCACCGCAGAACTCGCCCCCGCAAAGGCGCTCCCAACCGTCGCAGATGTGCGCGTCTTGGGCGCCATCGGCGTGATTGAGTTAAAGCAACCTGTCAATATGACCGCCGCACAAGACTTTTTCATCAAGCGCGGCGTGTGGTTGCGCCCCTTCAATCGCAACCTCTACACCATGCCCACCCTCGTCACCTCCCCTGCGCAACTCTCCCAAATCACCTCCACCATGTGCGCCTTCGCCGCCCAGTCCTAACGCGCACCGAGTGCCAGCAAGAGCATCCACACACCACCCGAAGGCGCCCCTCTCCTCGCCCCTCCACGCGCAGCGTGTGCCAGAAGGAGTGCCAGCGCACACTTCCAGACCCGCGCTTCCCACACACTTTTCACGCGCAGCATGTGTCAGAAAACGTGGGCTCATTCTACCCCTCATCACTGCTAATGGGCCGCGCTTGCGCGGCTTTTGCGGCGTTAGCCGCTCACCTATCTGATAGGCAGGCCGTAGCCTGCCATTCCCGCCTCACCCTGCGGCTCTTTTCTCTGCGCCTTGTTATATCGAGATAAACCAAACAACGGGGACGCTACGCTCTCCTCGCCTCCACGCGTAGCGTGTGTCAGAAGGAGCGTAAAGCGCACACTTCCAGACCCGCACTTCCCACACACTTTTCACGCGCAGCATGTGTCAGAAGGAGCGTAAAGCGCTCCGCCCGTTCATCGGCACCGCCGTGGCGAGGTTTTCATAATTAAAGCTAAAAGTCTAAACTCCACACACACTTTTAGTGTAGCAAAACGGAAACCAGTAGTCAACTCCGCTTACCCGAGTCAGCTAAAATCCCGCGAAAAGTAGGCGACTTTACCAAAAGAAAATGGGCGACTTTACCCACCCAATTTCGCCTCTTTTGGGGGTCCAATTTCGCCCATATTGAGGCTCAATTTCGCCCATATTGATTCGAAATTCCTTTAGCATTCCCCGAAAAAGCTCCCATTTGTTGATAACTTTTCTACCCCCTCTACCCCAATTTTTCACAAGGAAGCAACTGTAGCGGAGTTAATTTCACCACATTTTCTCCTTATCTCTTTCCCCCTAAATGATTTATGCACTTTTGACAAAGCCCCACAAAAGCACCTCAAAAAGCCCGCTCCGTCAAAAAAATCCCCAAAAACTGCGTCAAAAAACCTGCATTGTTGATAACTTGTTAATAACTCAAAAAAGTTTTCAACAGGCGAAAAATCGCTAAAATTTTCAAATAAGTGACAAACCTGCGTATGAGATTTTAAAGGGACAAAAGGGATAAAAGCGATAGAAGAGATAGAAGCGATAAAAGGGATAGAAGGGATGATGTGGGGGCTACTTCGCCCCCACACCCCTCAGGCAGGGCTGAGCCCTGCACGCTACGCATCCTGACGGATGCTTTTACTGGTGCTCACGGGAGAGATAAAGGGGCGAGGGATAAAGGTGTAAGGAGAAAGAAGGTGGAGCGAGGGGTTCGGGGAGCGCAGCGTCCCCGTCGTTTGGTACCACACTGGAGAGCGACCGATTAGAAGACGGGATCTATCGTGGCCATGGCCCACTGCGGCCATGGTACATCCTGACGGATGCTTTTACTGGTGTTCACGGGAAGGGTGATTTTGAGACCTTTTAAAATTTTTTAACATTTTTTAATTTTTTTGTTGACAAAGGGTGAGAGGTGTGATATTTTTGTTATAATGGTATTCGTTAAACATTGAGGAAGATGTTTGCGTTACTTAAATAAGGAGTTTGTGCACATGGCGAAGGCAGACAAGACGGTGACCACTGCAAAGAAGCGTTCCGCGAAGGCCGAACCTGCAACGAAAGCGCCCGCGAAGAAGGCGACGACTGCAGCTAAGGAAACCACGGAAAAGAAGAAGGTGAAAGCCGCCGCAGAAGAAACGGAGACTGCGAAGAAAAAGTCCGCAAAGGCCGAAAAGAAGCCCGCAAAGGTAGAACCTGTTGCGGAGCCGGTGGTGGAAGTGAAGGATGAAACTGAAGGCGTTACCGAAACGAAAAAGCGTCGTGGTCGTAAGCCGAAAGTCATCACGGCAGAAGAAGCGGCAGCTGCAGATATGGGGTTGAGCGAATTCCAGATGACGTTGGATGACGATGTTGAAATTGACATGCGCCCGATGTCGGATGCTGAAATCGATGCCCTTGCTAAGCAGGATAAGCTGAGCAATGCCTTTGGCGCAGAGACCGACGAAGAATTGATCGGCGAAAATTTTGAAGACTCTGAGTCTGTGGGTGGCGATCTCTATGACGAGGTGAAGCACCAGGGCGTCTTGAAGCCGGGTCAGATTGAAGGGCACGCTTTTGAAGATGAAGTGACCTTGGATGACCATGATGCGGCATGGGGTGAAATGATCAAGGAATCCGGCCTGCGTGCTGTGTTCAATCAGTCTGAAGAAGAAATCAAGAAGCAGCGCGCGCTGGAAGATTTGGATGCGTTGGAAGAACGCGAAGAGTGCCGCGAACGCGTCAAGCAGCTCGTTGCCCTGGCTGAAAAGCAGAGCCGCGTGCTCTCCCTTGAGCAGATG
>JAEIGA010005734.1_pt1 | contig 18926 bp, 24 predicted proteins | sample 9270691 | NCBI WGS metagenome assembly JAEIGA01 (sample SAMN17057246, study PRJNA624740) | gut metagenome | biome: biome; isolation source: fecal sample | host: Bos grunniens | place: China: Xizang | collected 2019 | reverse complement strand
TTTTTGAGACCCCTCCCCTATGTCAAAGAGCAAGAGGACATGTCCCAACTAATGCGTGCACTAGACTTTTAATTGAAATGAGAGATCATAGACCAAATTCATTTAAATAAAAGAATAATGCACGCAAAAATATTAGATTTTAGCAAATTATTGTAACTTTATTCATTACAATAAAAGAAAGCTAGACAATAAAGTCTAGCAAATCCCCAACAATACTATAGTATTCGGTATTGTATTAGATTTATGTCTGTTATCAAACAAACATACAAAACTTTTCATTTATAAACAAAAAATTTAATAACCATTTTGCATCGGTTTTTCAGGTTCATAAACTTTTATATAGATATGCCATGGGTCGAGACGTATGATATCATCAATTGCATCACTGATTATGCGATTGTTTTCTTCATCGCTTAGCTCTGTAGATGTTAGTGCTTCACGAGCTTGATATTCTCTACAAAATGTTGCACATTTCATTCCAAGTTCTGGTATAAAACGTGGTGATGCATCAAAATTACGCCAGTCATCATAGTCAATAAATGGGTTAAAAGGATTATCTTTTGTTGAAAGAATACAAGCTTTTCCATAATTTGATAAATCTTTTTCTGTTTTCATACTTGTATTTACTCCTTTTTACAGTCTGCCATTGATAGCATTAGATACCGTGGTAGTAGATACCCCTATCTCATCTGCTATCTCCTGCATAGTATACCCAGCGTTCTTTAAAGACTTTATTCTTGCAATCTTTGCAGTTGATAAAACTTTTTTATTTGTTTTTGGTGTTGCTAATTGCCTAAGGATGTCTGTATCGCAGTTGTCAAATATTTCTTTTTGTTTTGTTGGTGAAATTGCATTTGATTGAATTGCTTTCCATTCATTTTCTGTAATTGTTATTTGAACTGCTTTTTTATCAGCACCAAACAAAGCACGAGAACTATTTAAAGCCTGCATACGTACACGCTTTAACTTATCAGGGTCCTGCTTATACTCAGGATGATTGTATAGTTCTGCTGATACAACTGAATTTGCATGAATTTGTGCTTGTCTTTCTCTTGGTGCATTCTTTAATGCTTCAACTAACTTTGATTCCAAAGAAGCAACCTCTTTTGCATATGTCTTCTCAGCAGAGGGGTTCTTCTTAGCACCACCTGTATTCAGCATCTCTTTACGAGCTTGGTTAGCTAACGCTTTCATAGAGTTAGCATAATCAGCATAAGCTGCTTCCATAGCATTGGGGTGCTTAGGATTAGAAGTTAACTGATAGGCATCCTCATAAGCTGCCATTTTGGTAGTCTTATAGGTAGTGGGTACCTCTTTAACCCTTATACCGTTTATCTTCTCGGTAGGGTACTTGACCTTAGGTACGTACTTGGCCCTTTCTTCGGGTGATAAAGTGGCTAGGTATGCCTCCTCCTCCCTCTTGGCCTTCCTATAAGCTTTGTCTATCTCGTTGAATGTTTTCCATTGTTCTTCTGTGATATCTTTCTTCTTTGCAGGTGATGTTATCTTTAAGTGCATGTCACCTGTTGGAATTGTTATCTTCTTACCAGTCTTGGGATCTATCTTATGGTACGCTTTAACAGTAGGTAGATGTTCTTCACCTTCTGCTCTAGATACTATTGTAGATGCACCACCAGTCTTCTTACCTTGCCACTTCTCATGTAACTCAGTTATGTTATTATCAACAGCTGATCTCTTGTAATCCAAGTGATGCTTCTGACTATCAATGATAACCTGAGCATGCTTAGTTGCTCTCTCAATCTCTGCAAGAGAAGCTCCTTTAAGTGTCATGTCAGTGATAAGATTAGTAACAATACCCATTTGCTGGTTCTTAGTTGCTGTATCAATCTCAGGTGCTGAATCAGGTAACTTATACAATGTCTTAGGATCCCAATCTTTTAATCCTGCTAATGGTTCAGCAGTTCTTATTGACACTGTACGTACACCAGCAGCATTCTTAACTGGAATTACAACAGCTGTATCACCATCAAAGTCAGCACCTGATAACCTTTCTGCTACGTTGTGATTAATACCAACAGCATCAGTAGGTGTTGTACCAAGTATGCGTCTTGCTTGGGCATTCTTGTTATTAACTTTTAATTCTGGTATTTCAAAGATTCCCTGATGAGGGTAGCGAATAAGAACAACGGTTTCTCCATCTCTGTATGATGGAGCATAGATTTCATTGTCTTTGAGAGTTGTTATCGGAATCAATAACTTTGTAGACTGCCTAGGTAATGCAGCAGCTTTAAGATGAGCTGCATCTGCATCTGCACCATTAGCAAACTCTTCCAATAACTTTTTCTTTAGAACCGGATTAGTAAGATGAACTATGTCATCTAATTCGGAACGAGAATTTGCTATAGCTAATCCCAATTGTTTCCTTGCCAATTCAGGAGATTGCTTAGATAACATTTGAGATGCTATGTTCTTAGCCCATGTATCCCAGTTTCCTTCTTCACTTACAACATTTAATGCTGACTGTAACTTCTCACCATTTTTGTTGTAATAGAATTGCTTAACATTCTTTAAGTCTTTATCCTGAAGGATTGTGGCACCAAATACATTATCTGTATCTGTCTTTAATGGTTTAAGAACTTTGTCTAATGGTTGTCCTTCTTTCTTACTGGTATTGAATATTATGTCTTTGCCAGGAGGAAAGTCTTTAGGATCGCCATAAGCTGCGACACCTTTTAGATAATACTTATCGTCAACAGCTATTCTAACTTGAGCATATGTAGCATTGCCTAGATTCAAATCAGCAACGCCACGACGTAACTCAATCAATCCATCTTTTTGATCTCCTGTACCAGAACCTGGATAATTGATGTGAACTCTATCCAAGCTTATACTTTTTGGTGGCAACATTCCTAACTTTGTTGTACCATCGGTATCATGGATTGTATACTGGCCAAGAGGTTTTATATCTGTGGCATGATCATATGCATCTTTAACCGTTGTACCTGGTTTGCATAGAACTAACATTGTTGTGTACTGCCCAGTAGCAAGCTGTTTTATCTTCAGCTTTCTCAAAGCATAGCCTTCATCATCTCTGAGTTGCTTACATACTTTTTCAAGTTTATCCTGAGTAATACCAATGTTATAGTTAGAGCCTTTGGATACATCAACATAATCTTTGTTGTTTACCTCGTCTCTGATCATGTCAACAACAGCATTCTTTTGTTTTAATTTTTCAGCAGCAACTGGTTTAAGATAATTACGAACAGTTGTTTCTGATAAACCTAACTCTTCTGCTATTGCTTTAGGAGACATCTTAGCTTTGTATCTTCTGTCATACACAGCCTGCATGTCTTCCTTTATCTTCTCTTTCTTTGCTGTGGAAGCGACAGCTCTTGCTTCTCTCATGGTCATACCGAGTGCTTTAGCAGCTTCAACTTCGCCAAGCTCCTCTTTTAACTTATGCCATCTTTGCAAGAATCCTCGGTTATCTCTTTGATATGGATTTTCACCAGATCCCCAAGGATAACGTCCTGAATGACGTTTTGTACCATAATGCATCAATTCATCATTGTACATAGCTTATTCCCCTCTGCTTGAATCTATTCTCCTATATAGGTCTGTAGCATGTATAATTTGTTCCATGTGTGAAACAATAATATCTGGTCCAGGATTACCAATGAGAATATCATCGAACTGGTATATCCTAAGTTCTATATCAACATCTTTGGGTCTGATATCATACTCCAGACACCATATAGCAGCATATACTTCAAGCTGTGTTAACTTGGCTGGTACTTTAATACCAGTCTTGAGGTCGTGGATTCGCAATAAGCTTTGTTTCTCTTTAAAATCCATTGCATCTGCCCAACCAAAGCAATATTCTGAATATTTCAAAGGTTGTTCAGGTCTTAAATTAAATCCTATAGCATCATTAACATACATGTTTAATGTCTTTGATGTTCTAGGCAACTTGATACCTTCTTCTATTAGCTCTCTAGCTATGTTATGCAACTTGGTTCCTTTTGAAGCTGCATCTTTGGTTGTCTTACGGTCAATTAACTTTTCGTCGTCGTAAGTTACCCAATGGTAATCACTCGGACTTAAGATTGCATGAACTCCCTCAACCATATCTTTTGAATGATTGTGCCATTCAAACATTTATGTCATCCTCCTCATTTATTTTTTTATTGAACAAGATGTCTAAATCTTTAAGCACTTGTAATTCGTTTTCAGGATATACAAATGCTGAGTATGACATCTCGCTCATTTTCTTGACATAATAATCTTGATTAGGCTGGTGACTAGCCTCTTTTTTATTTTTACATTCAAGAGTTGCCCAACAATCTTTGTAAAGGATTGTTAAGTCTGGTATACCCTGAATATAATTGGCATCATTCTTCATAACGATTGCACCAGGAAATCGCTTTTTAATTCTCCTGATTAATCGTCGTTGGAACTTAGACTCTTTCATACTTGACCCCAGAAAAAGAAAAAGAAGAAGTGTATAGAGCGGCACTGCGCCCCATTTTCCTCTCTCCTCCTATTATAGGACGTGTTTTTTTTGCACCCCCCCTAACTCATCCTCGCATGAACACCTGTTCGTTGAAGTTCTCTTTGTTCATCAGTGCTCGACCAATTGCAACATCAATCGGAGCATAGGACACAAGATTGTAGTAGTATAACTTTTTGAATGGTGTATTCATTCTGTCTATTCTACCTGCTGCCTGCTCTTTGGTTCTGTATGAGTATGTTTGACTGTAAAATATAATTGTGTCTGTCTCTATACAGTTCCATGCTTCAGCACCAGCAGAATACTGAACTAGATAAGCCCACTTGTTACCCATCAACATTTCTTCATGTTTATGTCCATTCCATTCAGTGAATGGTATCTGATTTGCATTGAGAGCTTCACGAATAAGTTCCAGTTCGTAATCATAGTTATAAAATATAATTGTCTTTGGGTGTTTATAACATAGCTCAATTAGTTTATTAACTCTTGAAGCATCAGAGTTTACAACTCTACGCAAGAGATAACAAACAGTTGCTATTTGTTGTATTGGTTCATCATTGTATGGATCCCATCTATCCTTCCAGACTGTAGAATATAATTTCTTGTTATAGTCGGTTATACATTTTACTGGTATTCTCTCAGTCTCTCTGGAATCTTTCATGATCACTAATATCCTTCGACGTAAGGCATTTAACAAACCAGTGTCAACATACCCTTCTATCTTTCGATATGGTGTATACGGATTCCATACAGCATGCATTTGCAAGAACTCAGTTCTGTTCTTGTAAAAACCATTAGCAACAAATACTGGAATATAATCAGCATAACTATCACCTGGTGTAGCTGATAATAATATCCATTTGTTTTTTCTCGCTATGTTCAAGAAAGCTTTAACCCAAGCTCCTTTACCAACAACTCTCTGTTCATCAAAAATAAAGAATGCCCCATAAACATCTTTGTACTTCTTGATGTTATTCCAAGAATCGATTTCAACTTGCATTGGGTCAACATTAAAGTTTTGTAATTCTTTTTCCCAATCATGTGAATCTCTTTTCTTAGCGGTAGTTATGATAAACAGAACTCTATCACTATGACGACGAATATAATAAGCGATGGCAGTAGCTGACTTACCGCTACCGACACCGCCTACCAATATGTTTCCATCTTTTAATTTTTGAACTGCTTCTTTCTGGTGGTCATACAGTTCAATCATCTAACCCCATATCATCGGGGTAATCAGCTGAGATACCATACTTCTTCTTAAGGTCGTTCTCAACGATGTTAACTATAAGCAAGTCAACATAAGCTGAGTAATATTCTTTACCATGATATTCGAAGGTCTTCTTAGACTGATGGAACTCAACATCAACACAAGAAATTGTCATTCTATCAAGTCTCTTCCACTGACCTCTGTTAAATGGTATCGGCTTACCATCTTCGCCAACAACATAAACTTCGGGATCACCATATTCACCGAGTCGCAACTTAATGCGATACTCGATCTTATCGGGATTGTTATCATTAACCTTGATATACCAGTCGTCTTCCATCATTGCTTTAGCGACGTCTTCATCAAGAATAATCTCAAAGTTTACATCTCCCTCTTTGTTCATCTGTGTTTTTACTCCAGCAAAGTTTCTGTACTTAACCGGTGCGTTCTCAATCTTTGTTCTCTTGTATGCCATTTTTCATATCCTCCTTATTCTGGCTTATTCATTATTTGTTTATCTTCATCAAATGGGACTTCATCATCCACATCTTCAGGAACAGAAAGTATACGTTCAAGCTGTGGATCGTAATCAGGATCGTTGATAAATCTGTCAGGATCTCCAAATTCACGCATAACTTCTTTCGTGTCGTCTATTAACTTTGTGTAATACTCATTGTTCATTACGCTGTTAACACAACATAATCTGAAGAACTCTGTCTCAAACCATCTCCAACCTGTACATCCTCCAGGATACGAATACTTCTCATCCCTAAGTACTTTAAGTTCTGCACCACCATTTCCTGGCTTTATGGGAATGAACGACGATACCTTACCTACGAAACGGTAATCGTGCTCACCTTCAGGTAAATCCTCATTGAAATCTAAATATAAGGCACCTTTATCTGCAGCAATAGTTACTCCAAGATCCTCAAGCGTAATATCTTCACCACTAAACAATGTCTTAAAGACTACAGGATTCAAGAACATATCGCCCTTAGGTTCCCAATGACCATCTTCTTCCTTAGCGATGTATTGCGCTTTATCCACAAGACAAATTCGATCATACTTAGATTCAACTTCAAATTCATATCCATATTGTTTACCAAAAGCAATAATCTTTTCTGATAAGTCATCACTAGGGTTAACAACTTTGATACTATCTGTCTTTATGTGAATAACCTCACCACCCCATTCTTTTGTAACCTTGGTAAGTAGATCAACCATAAACAGAGCACCACGTTTAGCAACTATGTTATCTACATTCTTAGGATCTCTGCATCTGTTATCAAATGATGCTGCTGTTAATCCATAAACAGAATTAATAACTGTCTTTATAGCTGTCGCTAAATCTTTGATAGTGTATTCACTATTTTCTTCCAATGCCTCATCATAAAATTCAAGAAGTTGAGCATCCAGAAGATTAGCCAAACTATTTCTATCTTCATGTTTTATAGCAAGTCGAGCATCTTTAATCTCTTTAAATCGTTTTGTATACTTATCACCAAACAAGTTAAGAGCGATAAGTGATGATGGATGCATACTTGCAACGTCAAATGTTACAACATGGCGATACATACCGGGTTTAGACCAAACAAATCCACCTTCGCCAACTTCATATCCTTTGTATGTTGATTTAGACTTCTTCTTTGGTGCCATTGGATCAAACACATATCCTGGAAATATAGTACGCAAATCTGTATACACAAATTCGCGCTGAGGATTCTGATCGTCGCCGAATATAATTTGCATAGAATGTTTATTTGTCTTATCATTCGGAGTTAGACCACTAAGCTTAGCTAGAATTAATCTAGCCATGTAATCTCCCTGTATATGATCAAACACCTTTTCAGTTGCAATAACATCGTTCGCACAATAATCTGCAACTTCATCCCATTTATCTTCAGGAAGATCTTCATCCCATGGATAACTATTCTCCTGGTGGTGTATACCCAACTTAATCTCCCATTTCTTCAAACTCATCTTATTTGGATTGGAAGCAAAATCATATACATCGGTATAGGATAATCCGTATGCCTGCCAAGCTTTAGCACTTTGATCCTTCTTGTTAATTATTCTCTGAGATATGTCATAGCAAATATAAGGACTACCAGATTGCATATAATACCAGCAAATATGATTATCATAATCACGATTATTAAATCCTATTAATCTAAGACTATTAAATAATCGCTTAACTTCATCTTTGTTTGGGTTTATTAATTTTGTTACAGATGCTTTTTCTCCAGCATACTTCCAACACAAAATAAAGACATTAGGAAACACTTCGACATCAAAGAAAGCTATCGGTTTATCCTCATTCGTCTCTCCTCCAGTTGGAGTACTATTTTTCTCTTCTGCTTGTTCAATATCTTTTGATTTGAAATGCATCTCATCTACAAGAGCAAGACATCTATCTTTACTGTTAGACGAATGCCACGCAAACTGAGCAATATCATCTTCCATATCAGAGACGTCATATGTCATACCAGAAGCATATGCATCGTCTAAGATAGATTTCATCAAACTAACAGATTGAGCAGTTGAACCAACTATCTCTTTGCGCATGTGTTTGGCTAAGAGAGCTTTTAATTTACCAACACTCTCTATCTCTTTACTAGATACCATCTTTTCCCTTTCTTTTGCTAATGGTAATGAACCAACAGGTAAGGTTGCCATGGGTAATGTATTACACTTCGTTAATTTTCTTCGACAACCAGAACCGCCTTTATCGTTCTTTATCTCAATATCCTTAGAATCTTCAAGATAATATTGAGATAATGTTAATGGATCGCCGGCATAAAAATAGTGGAGATGAACACCACCACCACTTTTGCTTATTTCGGCATATGTAGGCGGAAATTTATTAGCGGCTTCTATATTTTTTGCTAAATCTTTCTCTCCATCTTCATTCCGGATATCAAAATCAATTCTTATATGTCGTTCCTCAACTGGGATGTTAACCCAATGTAATTTATGAGAATCTATATCCTCCATAGTGGTATTAATTTTAAGCCATGGTATTATTGGCTTTATCTTCCCAGTATCATACTGCGCCTGAAAATCTTTCTGTAAACACCACTCATCAAATTCAGATACATCACTATCAAACTTAAGCCAACCTTTTTCTTCTGCTGCTATTGTCTCTTTAGAAACTGTTTGATATGGATCCATAAACATCTCTGCTTTAAATCCAGATAAGACATTTCTTTCCGTTCTACCATTCAGCCATTTGTATTCATAACAAGTTTCATAGTATTCCTGAATTTGTTCACCGAACTGAATACCTGTCATTTTTATATGCAAATTCATGTCATCACAATATTGCTTAAATGATTTAAACAGTGTATTTCTTGAAACAGGATCGTCGTGTTTCATCTTTTCAAATTCGTCATAGACAAAATTATGAATATAATTAGTCTTCTGTATCATCTTCTCAGGTCTATACTTTGAATAGTATTCTTTACCAAGTTTCTGATAGACATCTAGACAATGCTTAGCAATAGCAGGAACTTCAAAGTTTGTCATCTGAGCAACTAACTGTCTATATTCTCCAACAGGAAGTAACTGATATGTTGGATACACATCAAGTAATCTTCTTGTTATACCAAGATTTGTGTTATAGAGTGTAACTTCATCATTTGTCGCCATAAACAACATAGCTTTTGGTTTCAATGTGTATTGTTTAGTGTTCTTCTCATTTATGTATGTAACCTTATGAGAAACTACTTCATTTATTCTTGGCGAATCTATCTTTGCTAGACTTCCATCATCCTGTATGGCAATTAATGGATTATCTTTAAAAGCGGCTGTTGCAAATTGATTCGACTTCAATGCTAATTCTTCAGCAATAAAGAAACCGCAATATCCATGAAAGATTTCTTGAATCAAATCAAGTACTGTACTTTTACCAGTTCCTCCCTTACCATAGATAACTATCATCTTTTCTATCTTCTTAGAATCACCAGATAAAACTGACCCAATTGCCCACTCTATCTTTTCTCTATTCTGCTCATCATATAAAACACTCATTACTCGATCATAAGCAGATGTGTCACCATCAACTAAATCATATGGTAAACGTTTGCTACGATACATAGTTGCATCAACTTTATCAGATAAGAACGTCAAATCAGAATCCAAAGGAATATAATTATGATTTGGTGGTAGATTATTGAACCATTTGTTAAATTCTATAAGCATTCTAGACTTTGAATCATCTACAAGTTTAAGAATAACTTCATGCCCATTTGTATCTCTTGTAACTCCGAAACCGTCTTCTTTGCAATGTTTATCAACATATCTATAAATTTCATCGTCGATTATTCGATATAAATCCTGTTGATTTGTAGACCACATACCAGTTTCTGGGTCTAATACAGCATAAAACTGACCACCTTTTCGCATAATATCCTTACCAGCTATATTAAATACAGGACCAATTACACAAAAATCCTCTTTATTTCGACCCATTTTCTTTATTTCTGATTCTATTTTTACAAACCGTCGCATTAAGCCATTTTACCCCCTTTCTACCTCATTTCTTAAAATCCTCACATTTCTCACATTTTTTTTTTTTTTGAAGCTAATTTTTGTATTTTTTAATTCTTAAGATCTAATAAAATAATAGTGTAATTTTGTGAGGAAATGCCCACAAACCCAGTGTTTATGCGGGTTTCCGGCCTCACATTTACCATACAAAAACGCCGATTCTCACACTTTTTTTCGAAAAATCAGTTCAAAAAGTATACCCATTTTTTCATCAAAATGTGAGGATTTGCAAAAAATGTGAGAATGTAAGGGATTTTGTGAGGTTTTTTAGTCCTCTTCTGGATCAAAAACATAGCCCGGAAAATGCCTATTTAACTCGTTTACAAGGGAGTCTAAGTTCTTAAATACGTTAGATTGCTCCATATCCACATATAGATCTCCCCCAGCACTATCTAAAGAGAACTTTATAGGTCCTTCATATCCTCTTAATCGGATATACTCAGTCAAATCGGGCCTAATTTTACCTAATTCTTTCCAATCGTCTGGTCCAATATAGCTATTTATCTTGTCTAATTCTACTAAAAATTTCATATTTTCCTCCTAAATCACCAATATTTCTCCAAAATATACTCATTCATTTGGTCCCAAATCGACAATTTTCGCTGATCAAAGCGAGATTTTTGTAAGGGAAAGGCCCCATGTTCACCATTTTTCATGTATTTTCTATACATCCAAACACGCACTTTTTCCTTAATATTTAGCGGTTTATAGTTCGAAATTGAGTATTTTTCGATGTCTAAATTGCCCAAAATCTCCCAAAAACAGTCCGAAATTGAGTGCTCACCAGTGCAATTATTGCCAATTTGGAACGATAATCGGTCGGATAAGGCCACCAAAACCTCCAAAACAGACACAAAATCACCGTCAAATTCATATAAATGGTCGTAAATACCCTCTTCTGAGAGCCATTTTACCCTCAAATAAGCCCCATCTTTGACCCTATCCTCGTCAGAATCCATCAATAATTCAAATTTCATACTATGCAAGAGGTCCAAAAGAGGAATATAATCAATTTGTGGGTGCTCTTTATCGATAACAGACTCTACTAAATGACCAAAATACTGACTTTTAAGGTCATAATCGACTTTTGCCATCATTTTAACCTCCTTTCCTAGGATTTAACCCCTCAAAAATACAAAACACCCCTAGAATCGCCAAATATTGCGATTTCAGGGCATTCTGAGAGGCCCAAATCCAGCAATTTTACTGGTATAAACTCCTCAGATACCCTTAAATGGCCATATTTGCCCGTTTTAGGCGTGTTAACCCACAAGAACATATGTTCTTACCAGAATATAATAAAGGCCCTAGAATCGCCAAATATTGCGATTTCAGGCTATATTAGATTCCGTTTCACTACATCCTTTTCTTACTTTGTTCAATAAGAAAGAATAAGAGGACATGCTAAACCAGCACATCCTCTAAAAATTAGATCTTTTCATTAATATAATATAGTTGTAACGTACCATCATAGCCGACAGTAACTTCCTCTCCGCGCTTAACATATTCACTAACGCGTATCCAGAAGATACTTTCTTCTACAAAATATAATCGCTTTTTCTCCATATTACACCTCCTTCTATTAAAGGAAGTGTTAATTTTGTTGGTATTTACAATGTAAAATGCACCAAGAATAATATTACAAGAAATATAATTACGATCCCCACTTCAAAGAAGTCGATCTTTATCTTAAACGGAGACTCATTATTCTGCTGAATATTATTAGTCTGGTTTTTAATGTAATCTCTTCCTATATTAATAGGTCTAGCAATAATGGTTGTAGTTCCACAGTAAGGACAAATAGCCTTTTCAGCATCAGCGTCAACCTGCATAACACCATTACAATTAGGACATTTGCATTCTATCATAGCCATAATGTGTACCTCCTAACTACATTATACTATATTAACGTCCATCAGTCAGCTTAATCCGCTCCACTTCGGTTCATTTCATTCACCGGGATGTCGCTCAGTCAGCTCCGTGCTCATGATTCGTTACACTCATCAGTCAGCTCCATGCCACTTACTTCAGACTCGTTTTACTCGTCCTTCACTCGTCGCCGTGCCACTCATCAAGAATCTTCTCAACATCATAGTCTCTCTGAAGAGCATAATTTCTTACGTACAGAGGATCCTCATCAGTATCATCATCAGCCCAACCATAACGATCAAGAGCGTCACCAAGAATGAAATCCACATCCTCAACAAGCTCACCATCTTCATGAATAAGTATCTTATCATGAGCATAGAACTTCAGAGTCTCACACTGATAACCATCAATCTCACCGAAATGTTCAGGTTTAAGCAGCTTTACTTTAGGTCGTGATTTCTCAAGAGCTTCCTGAATATTCTCTTCGATCTCAGTCTGTTCAACAATATCATTGTACTCTTTGTTCATCATATCTTCAGGGTCATCTTCATCATACTCAGATGGACTCTCAGCCTCTGCCGGATCTTCCTCAACATCGCCACCACGATAATCTATAAGAGCTTTCTCAGCATCTTTGCTGTACATCTTTTCAGCCTTAGCAGCAATAGCTTCACTCTCTTCGATATCTTTATTCTCAAAGTAAGCACGAGCTCTATTGTATGCTTCCTCATCAACTCTATTAAGTTCTTCCTGCATCTTACGTGTATACTCACGCTTCATTAATAGATAGGTGACTCCAGCTCCTGCCCCAGCACCAAGAATAAAACCAATTATTAACTGTCGCATTGTTCGTCCTCCTCATCTTTATCGTTGTCTTTGTTATCAAAGTGCTCCAAAATATAATCCCACATTACAGCACTTGGATTACCTGTTCTCATTACTATTTTTCCTTTCATTGTTACTAACATTTTTAATATCCGAAGTAATGATCCCCATACTTATACGCAGGAGTGCAATAAGGATTATATGAACCAGCCGTAAAATATAATATGTTATCATCGATTCTCCTTTCTGCCATATACTCCTGCCAGGCAGCTTTAAAACTGTCTTCAGAAATATACCACCCGGCTTTTTCCAGGGAACCATCAATAACAGTTGAAAACTGATAATGCTTATCGCCATCCTTGTCTGTTAAATACTGATCAATTACTTCGGTTATGCTATTAGGGAACGTATCACTATACACCCTATTAATAACCACATCACCCACCAGACACTTACCATGATAGTCTTGGGTGCCGGCTTCCGCTTCAATAAGTTGCGCAAGATATTCAATTTCTCCATCTCTTATCTCCTCTTCTATCTGCTCAGCCGTGTCGGGTGTTACTCCTGTTTCCAATGATCGTGTATCCATGCTGTAAGCTTCGCTAGATAATGTGTCAGAACGTAAGCAACGCATGCCACACCAACCGCTACGACAGATAGTACCACCACTAATATTAAAAATTTTACTATCCCCACGATTAAGCCCAATTTTTTCCTCCTCCACGTAAACTTTTTCCACAGTATAGTCTGCTTGGCATTCGATACTGCACCAACTAACAACAAATAACCATAACACTAAGAATATAATATATGATGCACTAACTGTTCTACTAGTGCTCCACATCTCCGTGTTTATTTTCATTTGTCTTTCCCCCATATTCGACAATTTCATACTCCATTAAGACCTTTGCATTTAATCCAGACTCATTTATAACCTTTGCCACTGCCAATAGAGTGCATAAGTTCTCACACTCAACCAATAATTTTGGTTTACCAACATGCTTTAAGCTTCTTTCAGACATTCTTAGGTCCTCCAAATATATTGCTGCCAATAGTATCCATCATGCCGCAAAGCATAGAATCTGTAAGAGTGAATGCCTGATCATTATCGAAACCAGCCTCTTTGAAGCAGTCATACCACAGCTTTACGTGCTGAGCTATTGGCTTGAAAGCGTTTTTATCTTGCTCTTTTTTAACATTTGCAGCAGCAAGCATTGCTATAAATTCTTTAAATTTCTCTTCATCCATGTGATAATCTCCTTATACAAAAAGACTCCCCGACAGGCATGAGAAAGGAGGTAAAGACCCGTCAGGGAGCCGTAGACAATATGCAAATATAATTATGCTACAGACTCTTCAGTCTTAGCTGTAAGTGCTATAGCGTCCTTCTCTTTGCGGATCTTTCTAAGAAGACCATCGCAGTTGAAGTTCAGCCATACAGAATTTTCTCTATCAGCCATAAAGTCCATACAATTTCTATGACCAAAGTCAATGTAGCCATCACCATCAGGATTATCCTTAACCCATACCATATCGTATGCGTATGACGGTATATCCCTCTTATTTTCAAAGAGATCAAGCTCATAAAGAACTTCAGCAAGAGTTACTACTCCAGCCGCATCAAGTCTTCGGTTAAGCCACTCCTGTCTCTGTTCAAGGAACATCTTATTCAGACCCGGTTCCTTCTTCCAGTTCGGGTTAGCCTCATCAAACAAAAAGCTGTAAGGATCTTTTGAACCAGCGTAAGTCTTCTCTTTGTGAGTTATGGGGTTACCCTTCTTGTCAACCTCATTACCGTCCCAAACTTCTACTTCAGAAGCATTGTTGTAAACGTCATACTCCTTTTCCTTACCAATAACATCTCTTACGCGACCTCTATAATCCTTAAAGGACTGGTCAAGAGTTGCATATGCTACAGAAAGTGCTGTGTATCTTGCTGTGAGAATATAATGACTACCCATGATGCATCCGATACCAATACCAGTAAGAAGAATACAAGGGCCATAAGCCTTAAGAGTATCAATGGCTGTATCTCTGTATACTTTGAAGACTTCCTTCTTACGAGTTTCTTCAGGAGCTGCCTTAGCCTCTGCAAGACATCTCTTATGGTCATTATAGAGATCAGGTATCTTTGTTGTGGTCAGAATGGCACTAACAGTACCTCCACAAATACTTGTGATACCAACTCCAAGAAGAATCTTATCCAAGTTTTTATATAATACACTACCTACTGCGTGTGTAAGAGTGTTTGATGATAATATTGCGTTTGTTAATAATGTCTGAGCTAACATTTATTTATCCTCCTTTTTCTTCATTATTCTTCTAAATGTTGCAACACCAGCCGGAACGTCATAGCACTTCTTCATAAAGAACTGATCAGCTCTAAAGAAGTCGATATGATCATAGTCCCCATCAACAATCCACTTCTTAGACAGCCAGTAGTCGTAACTTATAAATCTAATATGTTTGGTATTATCGTCCTCAGAATACTTCATACCACACTGTATTGCGTCCTTGTCTGTAGGAACAACAATAATAGGATAGTCATACCTATCCTGCTTAGCTACAAGGTTATCCAAATCCTTGTAGAAATCGTTGTTATCATCAAAAAATATTTTCATTGAACCCTCCGAAACTTAATTTATATACTTCTCCCGTGGTAGATCTACGTAGTATCCGCCACCTCTAGCCAATCTCACACTAGCTCTTGTAAGATCAGTCCAGCCATACTCCTCGAGCTTACTATAATTATCGCTTGGAGTTATGCCAGCAAAGTCATAAAAGTCCCCCACAGTCGCTTTGTTGTAGCTTTTAATCTGCTTACGAAGCTCGGCAAGGACACCTTCTGCGTCACCTCTTTCTTCAAAGATAATACTCGAAGGATCATCGCTATCACGGTCGCGAGTATCATCAGTTCTGCGGCTGCTGTTATGCCCGTATTTATAACGGCCAGTGTAATCAGTAATTTCATTTCGTCTTCCTCCCTTATGACTTGAAGTGCCGAACAATGCGCGCTCTAGGGACCCGGCACCAACATCATATATTAAATTTTTCAAAGCTGGTTTAAACACATCTACAAGAATATAATTAAGAATGTCTGATAAATCATCCTCAAAGAATGTAGCCCAAAAACCTTTGTCCTCTTTACTACCTACTGAAACTTTACCTTTGGTAACCTTTTCACGTTTTTCTTTTTCCTGCTTCTTGTGAGAGTTACCATTAAAGTCCATGTTCACCTTTGCCATTTTTCTCTCCCTCGTCTACTTTTTTCAACGCTTTGGTTATCTCTTGATCCAAACCAGTAGCTACTGCTAAACCTAAGAATCCTCCAACTGCTGCACCTGCATAACCAAGAACAAGTTTTGCTACTCCGTTCTTAGATACAGCAGAAAATAATTTTGAACCAAAAAGGCCAGAGCCAATAACGACTCCAGCCTTTGCTACTATTTTCCAAGTTAACATACTTTTGCTACCTCCTCAGCATATCTATTTTTCCAAATATCCACCCAGCTTACACTAACGGAATAATTAGTATCTTTGAAGAACCCATGGTCGACCATACCGAATAGCTTGGTCTTCTTAATACCTTTGTCCAAAACGGACCTAACAAAAGGCTTAAAAGCTTCTGGTGCGGACTCTTCGCAAAACCCAAGAAACCTATCAGTTACCATGTTAGCTCCTTTCAATAATCCCTGACTAAGACCCATACTATGACCAACAAAGAAGTAAATCATGCACCAGCCCAAAACCTTCATAGGAACAATAACTTCCCTCTGAGGATTAGCCTTAATTGCATTAACTCTTCTCTTAACTGCCTTAATGATGGACTTATGCCACTTAGGATGGAACGGCTTCTCAGGACTTGACATATCCTTAAGAGCTTTCTCTTCCTTACGAACCTCTGGAAGATCCTTAAATGCTATTGTTAATAACTGAGCACCAAGTAATGAAATACCAGCTGCTGTTAAACCTAAACCTAAATATCTCTGTATCATAATTATTCTCCTTTCAAATTGACTCCAAACGGAGCCATATCTTAAGTTACTTCGCAACTTGCGAAAAGAAAAAGAGGAAGCCAATGTTTCCATTGACTCCTCGTATCAAGTTCCCAAATATAATTATTCATCAAGCTCCTTAGCTTCTGAATCAACTACATCTTCGTCGTCATCAAGATCCTCAGCATCATCGTAATCATCATACTGATCGTCATCGTCCTGATCTTCATCCTTAGACTTCTTACTTCCTGCGAATGCAAGAGCTCCTACAGTTACGCCTACTACTGCTGTAGTATAAGCCGCAACCTTAAGTCCCTTACCTACGCCGACCGCAATCTTATGTCTGGTCGGATGCTTCTCAGCATCAAACGCCTCAGCAATCTGTTCCTTCTTCTGCTGGAACCAAGATTTCTTCTCAGGTGTAGGCTGATCAACAGTCGCCGGGGGATTCTGAACATTATTCTGTTCAACCTGATTCTCCGTTGTTTCAACCTTTGTTTCCTTAACTTCCTCTTTAGTTGCATTATTTACATTTTTCTTATTATTTGACATCTCTTTTACTCCTTTCTTTTATATAAAATGACGTCATGAATTAATATGCTTCTATTAAATTGTGTGTAATTTTTACACTCTATGACCTGTTTTTCCAAGGAATTTGACTGTATAGTCAATAATAGTGTAGTAATCACTATTTCCATTATCCCAGAAGTGTTTTCCGGTGTTTACAAGGTTACATCCGACCACATTTCCGTACTCATCATTAGGATCCCAGCCAAACCACTGTCCTAACTCAGTCTCACAAGGTAGTTTTAACCTCTCGAAGAGCTCGTTTAGATGTATAGTATCTCCCAAACCGTTGTTAACCAGTTTGTCTATCTCAGAAAACGCTAATAGAACGAAATCACGGTTTGCTCGTAACCAATGACCCGTTTTAGGCTCCCAAAATAGGTCATCTCCATGCCCAGTAGTGATAACATCTTCCTCATTTCGCGACGCTCGACGTTCTATATCGTCTTTTCCTGCTTTTTCAGAGATCAATGCAGCCTTTTTTGGGCCAGATATCTCTTTTGCAGCATTCTCTAAGTCCTCTATCTTTTGCTCAGATAGGGCGTAAGCTGCTGCCAAAGCTGCTATCTTCTTACTGTTGATGTAAGCGTTACCAATAATACATCCGCCACACACTAAAAACATAAGGACCGGGACAACTAAGATTTTTGCAACCTTAACTGCCGCAGCCCTTTTAATGTGTTTGCGTTCCTCGTCATTTCTGGCGATTTCCAAGTCTTCCTTTTTAGTTTCCTCGACTTTCATAACTTTTGGTACTGCCGAAGCAACAGATAATGCTGTTCCCATTAATGTACCAAGCGCTATACCTGTCAACAATGCATTCGAGTTCTTGGTAGCAAATGCTGCTGCCGTCTTACTCGCTGTAAGCAATGCTGGCACTAGTGATTGTAGTAACATAACTCTTCTCCTTTCTTTAATAAATATAATTACTACAAAAGCTTAAGAGGCATGTTTCAGATGCGGAATCGAACCGCACGAGCTGGGAATAGCTCGATAACCCTATTCTGGCATCACCTCCTATTATATGGTGTGTTATTTTTGCGGATTTATTCGATCATGGGATATCTGCCAGTTACAAATCTGTAAGAGAGGACATCGTAAGAAGAGAACTCTCCTTTGATCATCTTCTCTGCAAATATAATATCTTCGTCTGTGCCTTCTAATGTGAATACAGCTAGATCATCAGTACCAAACAGTTTTGAGTCTGTATGCTCCATTTTGGTATTTGATGTGTTAGAAAGTATCTCTAAAACCCTTGCACATGACTTTCTACGCGCTATAATTGCTATTTTCATGCTCGTTTAACCTCCGCTGCATATCTAAAATCAGGATCAATGCTTGTTTTAACTACCTGACATACGATCATAGTCTCATCATCAAGAACATCATCATACTCAAACTCAATAGCAGGGAATGATGTATAGTCAACTGATTCATCTGC
>JAEIGA010005733.1_pt1 | contig 18927 bp, 21 predicted proteins | sample 9270691 | NCBI WGS metagenome assembly JAEIGA01 (sample SAMN17057246, study PRJNA624740) | gut metagenome | biome: biome; isolation source: fecal sample | host: Bos grunniens | place: China: Xizang | collected 2019 | reverse complement strand
GGATATAAAATGTTAATCGCACCCTTATATATATCCACATTTGTAATAACATACATACGAGACTCATCCGAATACCAATCCTCTTTGAATTCCGATAACTCTGGGTGGCAACCTGTTTCCATATATTTATCCACATATTTATCCATAGACACCACTATGGGTTCCCTTCTCTCCCTTGTATTTTTATAAGCAAGTTGATACAATTCTTCTTCATCTAACCCAAAGCTTTTTGCTATATCTTTATTGACAATCGAACTCGCTCGATTGTTTTCATCTCCAATAATATCCCAACGATAGACAATAGAAAGATTTAAAAACTGTCGGTGTGGAAGTCCCTTCAAAAATTCATGATTCTTTTCTGAATGCATAAGTTCAAAGACAATATTATCCTTCGAAGGTTTGGCATAGCATACACTCTGTTCTATCATTTCTGTTGATTCTAGTGCTTGTTCTAAACATTCTTTTACTTGCCCCATAACTCCCAAAAAATCTTTCGACTCAAGGTAAGAATTATAAAAACTTTCCAAATAAATCATTGGTACAGCACGCGTTGGATTCTTCTCCACACTACATCTCATTCCTGTTCGTATACAATTGGGCTTATACGCAAGTTCAATTTCGTAGTCCCCTTTTCCAAACCATTCTTCTCCAAATTGTTCAAGCCACTCTACAGTCTTTTCACAAAACTCTTGATAACTGTACATAAACTATCCCTCCCTTCTGTTTCCTGTCTTTTGTCCGATGACTTCTAACGTCATATTTGATCGCATATCAATAAAGTCTCGTACCACCACAGGCACATGGCGGCTATATAATACTTCGATTGATTTTTTTACTTCTTCTTCAAAATTCAATCCCTTTTGCTTCATATACATTTTTGCGGCTGCAACTTTTTCTTCCTCGCATTGTACTGCTACGGTTGTTTGTTTCATTTTGATTCCTCCTCCTATAAACACATTTGTGGTTCTTCCACTTGTTCTTGCTTTGCTACTGTAATAAACAATTCATCATCAATGAGTTCTACATGCTCAAAATTCGGATTTTCCGCCAGCATATCTTCCAATAAACTTTTGGATAAATACTGACCTTGCTTTTCCGAAAAGATATCTGCTAAGTCGATTCGGTAAACACCATCTTGATGATTCTTTAATGCTTTTTCTGAATAATACTCATATACCTTCATAGCATTTTCATAATGTTGCCTCAAGCTTGGATGCTGTCCCATATCTAATAAAATTTTGTGAATCAATTCTATTCCTCCGTTTCTATATAGGTGATGTGTGGAACCTTCAACCAATGTGTCCACGGTCCCTCACTTAAATTAGTTTCTACCACACCTTTCTTGGTGCTCATTGCTTCAATCACTTTCCCATTTCCAATATAAACTCCAATGTGACCTTTCTTCCAAACTGCAAGCCCCGGTATCTCAGGAATCGTATTAATCTTTCCTTTCTCGGTTGCCTTTTCATATATCCCGTCTGCTCTTAGCACAGGCATTCCATTCGTTCCATATTCAATCTGATTGGTTTCCACATTGAGCCAAACGTAACCTTTGATTAATCCACCACAATCGGTTGCTCGTTTCCCCAACCAATGCTTCCGTATAAATTCTTCATACTGTCCTACATCTTTTGGATACTGATTGATTAAGGATTCCAAACGGGCATCTGTTAAAATCTGTCCATAGGTTCCCCATACATATCCCCATCCAGCTTCTTTTGCGTGTTTCGCATATTTCACTAAATCAAGGTTGTTCTTCATGCTCTTGTCATAATAATCGCTGGTATCAATAGCAACGCTTCTAATCCCATCCATAATCTGCGTAAAGTCATCTTTATTTATGGACAATCCGAAGGTGCGATTTACATTCTGTATGAGTTCTGCATCCGTTTGTTCTGTTTGAAAGCATCCTACTAGTGTTTCAATAAAATGTTCCTTTTTCGATTCTTCATCCAATGTGGTCATATAAAGAAGTTGTGCTTGTTGCACTTGTTCCTGTGAATACCCTTTGGCAAGCATCTGGTTTTCAATTCCATACATGGTATCGTTGATGTGTTGCATTTCCTTTCGTTCTTCCTCCGTCATGTTTTCTACTACCATTTCAGTCAAACGATTGGTATCGATTTTTATCTCACCACTAAAAATTCCATACAGAGCCAAGAACGGCATAATGGCAATCACAATGACACCGAGAATAATTCCAAATACTGCTTTGCGAAATTTGGGGTTCGTAAGAACCATGACAATTAACTTTTTAATGACTGCAGCCATTATCTACCGCCTGCCTTACCAAAAATATTGTATTTGTAATCCGGTGCAATAACTTGCAATAAATACCGTTCATTTCCGCATCGATATAGACACGTTCCTCGTTCTGGATACTTGATAAGTTCGAACTCGCTGGCCTCTACCTGCAACGCATCCATATATTCTTTCGGGTTGATTTGCCCTGCATTAAAAAGGAACTGATGTGTTGGAATCGAGAATAATGGTTTGGTGAATTCTCGAATCTCTGGAATTAAAAAATCCTCAATGTTCTGACTTGCCAGAATGATTGAGGAATCCTTTTTTCGAACACGTTTCATCGCATTTCGGATATATTCAATTGCTGTCATATTGGTAAGGAATAAATACAATTCATCAATACTAGCTGCCGTATTTCCGACTCCTAACAGTTGGTTACTCATATAAGACAGGATGTTAAATAACATGGTATCCTTTAATCTTTTATTGGTATCCATTAACCCTTTTACACCAAATACCAAAAATGCATCATCTGTGATATTGGTATGCCCATTAAAATAAACTGCTTCTGCTCCCACACACATACTGTGGATTCCAAGACATACTTCTTGCAGGATTTCTTCTGTGTAAAGTTGTTTTTTCTCTTTGTCGTAATTCAAAAACTCTTCTTCACACAATCGATAAAAATCTTCCATGATTGGAAATTCATTAGAGCTCTTGCTGCTATAATCTGTGCTGTCACTAATACCAAATCTTTGGTACAGTTTTGACAGTAAAATTTCAATGGTATCAATCTGCGCATCCGTAAAATCTTTGTAGCTTCGGAAAAAGTCTTTTAAAAATGCGATATGCTGACTCAGCCTTGTTACTTTGCGGAAAGGCTCTGGCGCACTTAGATCCATTTCTTCCACTCCATCTGACCAGACTTTTGGTTCTAGCGGATTAATCTTGTACTCGCCTGTCATAAAGTCAATATAACAACCGCCAAGTCCTTCTTCGCACAAATCTCTGTACTCTGTTTCTGCATCAAGAACTAAAATGCGTTTTCCCGATTCTCGAAGATTGGTCAAAATGAGTTTCATTAAATGACTCTTTCCTTGACCACTATTACCAAGTATCAAAACATTGGATGTGGTTTTATCTTCTGCTCTTCTATCAAAATCCACTAAAATATTCGTGCCATACTTATCTCTCCCAATATAAATTCCATTGGGATCCGTCTTCCCGGAAAAGTTAAACGGATACAAATTGGCCACACTAGATGCTGGTAACACACGCTCAAACTGTTCGCCGAACTGATTCGAGCCGACAGGCAGAACAGACAAAAAACCTTCTTGCTGTCTTAAGGTGAGTCTATCCACCATAATCTTGGAACGTGTAAGCTCCATTGCAATATCACTTTGGAGTTCTTTGAGTTCTGCAAGACTCCTTGCTTTTAATTCCATAAAAACACAGCAATGCAATAGTGGTTCTCTGTTTTTTCGAAGGTTCGCTAACATTTCGATTACGTCTTGCAAATTTCCTTCCGCTTCAATCGTATCATTCATATCATTTCCGCTACTTTTCATTTTGTTTCTGCGGGTTGCATTCTGGATAATCTTCCTTTGTTCCATCGATTCCACCAGCCTGTGGTAGATGCGAAGTGTAACTCCGTTCCGGTCTGCTAGTTGTGAGAGTATCGCTTGTTCTTCCGTACTTGGCGGATATTCTCGAACCACCCATACGCATCGGTACGAATCTCCTACAAGATAATGGTCTGACATGAACTTGATTGTACTAGGCAAAATCATATCAAAGAAATCCTTGGTGCGAATTTCCTCTTGTTCTTCTAACGTTACTACTTTTTTCTTTCCCATACTTCCTCCTTACTGCCGCTTCGCCGACAAGCAGAAAGACAAAAAAACAGTCCTTCTGCTATACGCAAAACGACTGATTTTTACTGTTTATTTATATCAAAAAACTGTTCCCCATCTGTGTCTGGCATAAGTTCTCCATTCATAGACGCATCAAAATAAATACATAGAAATCGTTTGATGTCTTCTTTCTTCATACGGCGTACTTCAAACCCTTGCTCTGTAATTACTTTTTCCACTCGGTTCGCAGTGTTAAATACTTGCTCCGATTTCATATTTTTGCACCTTGCAATAAATAAAAATTGTCTAGCTGTTGCCATTTCCATCTGTATATGATCCAAAAACTCCAAGTCTTTGTTCAATAGAGTTCTTACCTTTGGATTACTTTCTTCTTCGATTCTTTTTTGCAAATAGATTTTATTATCATCAAAACATTCTGATGAATCTGTACAATTGATTTCAATATCTGGAATTGCGGACAATACCATCATTAAATGCCGAACCTTGATTTCAATGTTCGCTCGTGAAAGAACCGATATATTCGTTGGTGAAACCGTGTAAAATAATAATTCTCCTTTTCCTGTCAGTAAGCCATATGGCGTAAAACTTTTTACCCCAATTAGTTCCTGCACGGAACGACCTTTTTTCTTTTTCTCTTTCTTCATCCTTTTACGTCACCTCCATTCATAATACTGCTGTGTTGCAAACAGATATCTGACTGCATACTTCAAAAAATCCAAAATCGTTGTATCATCCAAACGGATGGTTAAAAATCCATAACACAACACTCCCACAAGCGGAAGCAAAATGCCAAACTCTACGAGCAAGACAATGGCTGGCAATGCTAACATTCCCATAATTGCAAAATCTTTTAGACTCCACAGCCATAAGTTTGCCTTCGCCTTTAGATTTTGCGGATATAAATATTGATTCAAAACTATCACCTACTTTCCTGTGGCTTTCATAACAGTACGCGTCAAGTTAATCGCTGATGATGTTCCTTGAACGACACTTATCGCATTGAATTTCATAGAACTATCAAGTCCAAATTGTTGCGCAATACGTGGTACTTCATTGGCCGCCAACATAACTCCAAGCCCTAATAACATATTGTCTTGGAATGTCATAAGCCCCAAATATAATATGGTGGTTTGTAAAAATGCGGTTAAACATGTAGCTATGACCTGCTTGAACCATTGCACAAATCCATCGCTATATCCACGTGGTACAGAAAACATATACAAGCTTCCTACTGACATTTGTATCAACAAGATGCCTCCTCGCTTGATGTTCTGGAAAAACACTTTGATAATGCAATAAGCAAACGCTATGATTGTCAATAATGATATCAGCGGATTGGTATTAATCGGGGTAGCTGTAAATACGGTTCCCAGTATCGTACTTGCCACATCCGCAAGTCCCATATATCTTGTTCCCGCAAAAATGGTTGATAAATTATGAGCAAAGGTATTTTGCAAACTGATACAAAACTTATATAGTTCAATTGGTGCAACACCAATCAATGAGCAAGCAAAAAAACCTTTTAAAATATTAAGTGCAGTTGATTTAATATTTGCCCGTCCACTTTGATATTCAATTGCTACATCAAAGATTGCAACCACAACTCCAACTGCGTACAATGCCCATCCTAACCAAGTAAAAAGTATGACGACTCCTTGTACCCATTCTAAATCAAATATTTCTGCACCCATATTTCCCATAAGTGTAAAAAACTCTGCCAAAGCATTGTATAATGTTTCGTAAAACCATTGCAGCATCGTATCCCAAATAGCACTCGATATCATGTTTCCGATAGTTTGAAAAGCAGGACCCATGGCGCTTAAAATTCCACCAATCAATCCTTCTAACCACCCAAACATAGGTGTATCACCTCCATTTCATCAACACAAAACAGACAGCTTTTCTTCTGCCTGTTTTGCATAAAAAATGACCACTTACGCTTGTTCCGGTAAATGGTCAATCCTTTTATAATCTCTTTGAAATTCTGCACCGATATAGAAACCTTTTTCAAAGGTATGCACTTGCAACATCTTTTCTACTTCAAGTTGTGCCTGCTGATACTTCGCAAACACTTTTAGTTGTTCCTTAGTTAATAACCTTTGAAGTGCTTCTTCTGCATCACTCATGCATTGCCAACACGCCTTAAATTCAGCAGTTTCTGGCATTTCTTCACTCATCGGTGCATACTCTCCTTCATATAACTTTTGAAAAAAACTCATAGTTTTGCCTCCTTTCAGACACATACAATACTACGAGTTTTCTACAATATCTAGCACTATTTTTATAAAATATTCCAAATATAAAGTGGTGCTGTTAAGGTGAAAATAAGACAAGCAAACAAGATGGCTGGTGCCACAAATTCGAATTGTCCATGTTTTCGATAATCAAAATAGGCTGTTCCAAGTTTTACAAAAAACATGATTGCAAGAATCATATCAATGACTGGAAAAACCACATTATTGACGACTTGTTTTATCTGTCCCTGGGCAGCTTGCCACGTCTGTTCAATGACACTTGCCACATCTCCTGCGGCGAATGATTGAATGGAACATGCTCCCGCAAACAAGCATACACTTGCTGCAACAAGCATTATTTTTTTCCATCGTTTCTTTTTCATACGAATTCTCCTTTCTACATGATCACTTTTGTTTTATTTTCACTCTATTTGTCATCTTCCTTCTTGCGTTTGATGAAGATAACTCCTGTGGAAATTATACCTCCAACTGCTATCGCCAAAAGTCCAATCCAGAGCCCTGGCATACTGTTATCTCCGGTCTGTGGAGATTGTGGAATTCGTCTATTCATTACTTCTACTTCCAAGATTTCTCCGTCTTTTGCAATTTCCATTTCGTGTGCTGTCTTATCAAGCACATACTCTGGCAAGGTTTTTAACTCTCTTAAAATCCAAGTGCCATATGGAATGTCACAAAAAGCAAATCTTCCATCCTGGTCAGTTGTAGCAACAAGTAGTGCGGTTTCCTCACTAAACTTCGTTTCATCTTTTTTGAAAAGCCCAAACAATACACCCGCAAGTGGTTTCCCTTGCTCATCAACCTTCCTTCCAAGAATACTTCCTCGAAGAAGTTTATTTTCTATTTCATTCCCCTCATTAGCTACAAGGTATATCACTGGAACATCCTGTCCTTGGTAATCCGCCTGTATATAGAATCTTTCTTCATTTAACTGGTAATGGACATCTGTTTCCACTTCTTTCACATAGAGTTTTGCACCCATTGGCACATCTGTTTGGAAGGTGATAACTCCATTTTGATCACATGTTGCAATCTCAAACAGTCCACCTTCTGGTATCATACTTCCATCCTCTGCAATCAGTTCCTCGGCTGCGAAAAGTCCAAACTTCACAGATAAGATTTCATCTTGTTTTCCAATGCCAAAAACCGCATCCATCTCCAGCGCTTTTTGCAGACTTACAACAACTTTCTGTCTTTCGTTAGTTATCGCTGTAGAGACCGAAGTTACTTCGATTTCCTGTCCTGCATAGGAAAGTTCCACAGTGATCGCCGCCTTATTTACCACAAACATATTTGGCGCTTGCACTTCAATCAGTTCATATTTTCCAAGATACAATGGTTTTGTGGTTGCTGTTCCAAGCTTAGATGTTTCTATGCAGTCTACTATATCGCCCTTGCGGTATCGAAGTGTACCATCCAGCGTATAAATATCTTCTGATGCAATCACTTGGAACACAGCACCAGCTAATTTTTTCCTAGCATACACAGGCTGATAACCATCTTCTTTGGCCACAACAGAAGAAAAAACTTCTCCCTCTTTCGTGATGGTAATCATACCTTTTTGTGGCACATTTGGTTTCTCTACGCAGATAATCGTTTTACCAGCTTCCTCAGTTGCTTCTTCCTTCGTAACATCAAACTTCACTGGTGTTTTGTCCAATACATATCCATACGGTGCAATCACTTCCACCAACTCATATCCCATGCCATAGTCTAACATTTCTGGAGTAATCAAAGTTCCTTCCTTGTTGGTATAGAAGATATCAATGGTTGTTAATTCCGGATAAGTGTAGGTCATTTCCACCTTACTTCCATCTGGTCTTAGAATCTGGAATCCAGCTCCTGCATATGGAATTGTTTTTCCGGTTTCTGCATCCGTTTTTACCACTTTGACATAGGAATCAAAAGTCGCATTATTGATGATATAGGAGTATACCTTTCCATCTTGTCCAATGAACACATCGAATGCTTCTAATAGTTCTTTTCCTTCCCATCCTTTGGTCTGCACCACAGTGTACACACCATATGGCAAATCTTTGCTCGTTGCGAATCCGTTTTCATCACAAGTTACATGGTCTCTTTCGCTTTCTTTTGCCTTTCCATAAGAACCCGCTGCTTGGCGATAAATATCGAATTCTGCACCTTGTTCTGGGGTTTCAATCTGAGTAGAACCATCGTCCGTATGCTTCACAATTCGGATACTTCCCTTGATAACCTCTTCAAAAACGGTTTCTTCAATCGTATTAAATTCCACCTCAAAGTTCTTGGCCTTTGCATCAATCTGATAAACAGCCGTATCCAAAAGATATCCTTCACTTGGTGTCAATTCTCGAAGTGACCAGTCGTTACCACAAATATAATAACTGGTTTCAAATGCACCATTTTCATCTGTGGTGTAGGTGTCGATTAAGCTTTCCCCTTCGTACACTCCATAGACAGCACCTTTGAGTGTTCCATCCCCCTGTGCTTCTTGAAATTCTAAATCTTCTTTGGTGACTTTTAATTTCCATTTCTTTAGGATGTTATTGAAATTTATCGTGGATGTTTTTCCGCTTTCAATGGTAACTGTCTGAGTCACTTGTGGCACATACTTTTCTGGTGCCAACTCGGTTACCGTATAGTTTCCTGGCTTTAGTTCATCCACTTTGATTGTTCCACCCTCACGGGTTTCCACGGTTTGATCTACATTGGTTCCTTGAATGCGGAAGGACACACCATCCACCTTACCATCTTCCGATGTTTTTATAATTTCACAAGAACCCGGAATCTGTTCATTCACAGCTTCAAAGGATACTTTTCCATTATTATTCGCGCTCACTGTCACACGCCATTCGGTCTGATCGTAGCTGCGATAATTCTCTGGGAACACAGTTTCTCGAATTATATAATCTCCATAAGGCACACCCTCTGCGAAGGCATATCCAGATGCATTAGTTGGTCCGATTCGGTATTGCTTACTTGAATCTGTGGTACTTGTCGCTACAAACACAGCTCCAGCCAAATCGTTTCCATCTGTATCAGTTTTGTGTACCTCGATCACACCGTTTTCTTCGACAAATTCTGGCACAACTACAAGTGCTACTCGCTGTGGGTCACTACCCTTCGTTGAGTTTGCCACTACACTAATGGTAGGCCCCTTTTCGTTTCCTACATGTGTCACAAAATGGTTTCCATTGTAGTATCCCGCATAGATTGCTACGTGAGAAATACGCCCCGTGGAAATGGTTTCATAACAAATGAGTGAACCGATTGGAATCTCTTCCGCAGGGTTAAAGTTGGAACCATTGGAGTTTTGGGTAAAGGAAATCCGTCTTGCTCTTCCATTATTCACCCAGTTTAATCCTTGCTCGTAGTAAGCTGCAGCAAGTCTTGGGTTGGATGGACATGGAGTACTAGAAGTATCCACACCCGCTACATGTGGCAGATAATTATAATACACATAGGACACATAGGATGCACAACATAAGCCGCTAGACTCATACTTTGCAATGTTTGGTGCAAGCCCTGACACCGTGTTTCCTGCCACAGTTTCCAGTCCACTTGGACCGGTGTTATAGGTGATATTCGACAGAATAGAGGACGAAATCTGTCCACCATAGGTTTTGAAAATTGTCCCATTGTTCTTCATTGCCTGTACATCGAATCCCGTATAGGCAAGTGCGTCTAAATACACATTGTCTAACATTTCAGCCGGGATATCCGATGCTGGCGCAGCCATTACAGAGGTGCCAAACACACCTAGTAACATAACTAGACTTAACAAGATTGAGACGATTCTTTTCTTATATCTTTTTTTCATGTTCTCTCCCTCTTTCTTTTCTGAAATAAAAAGAACCCTATTACTTCTTCCAGTAATAGGGTTCCTATTGTTTTGTTGATTAATAATTATCGGTATTCACTCTTGCCATTGCGATGTCGCAATACCACATACCGCTGTTGTAGGTTACTCCTACTGCAATATAGGCATACTCACTACTTCCTACATATGCCCAGTGCCCTGCACTGTTTCTGACTAGTTTTGCCAGTCTCTCTGCCACTTCATCCACGGTTCCCACATATCCACCTTTTGCAATGGCCTCTCTCGCCCCTGCTTCATAATAAGGTTCTCCGGTCATTCCATAAAGTGCTGGTTCCACATAGGTTCCGTATTGAAGCGCCGTTGCCGCAGCTCGTTCATCCGAAGTATTATGAGCAAAATTCCCAATCAACTGTCGGCTACGATATTCTGCGTATTTGGTAAGCCCTGGAAGTTTGGTTGCTGGACTTTGTCGGTAACTGTTGATATACATAAGCACCTGATTTGCGACTGCCACACAATCTTTCGTGGTTGCCTTTGGGGCTTCTGGTCTTGAGGTTTCCTCCTCTTGCGGTTTGACAGTTGGTGCTTCTGGTGTTACTTGTGTAGACGGTGTCACACTTGGCTTTTGGCTTGGCGTTTCCGTCTCTTTCTGCAATTCCTTGTTTTCTTTCTGTGTAGTAGTTTTTTCTTCTTCTACTTCCACTTGGTCTTCTTTCTGCTTTGCGTGTTCTTTTGGTTCTTCTTCCGATATTTGGATATCCTCTGACACGGTCTGCTCAATCTTTTTAGGTTCCTTCTCCTTCGCCTTTGGTTTCCTTTCACATCCGATAGAAGCTATCGCAATGGTTGCACAAAGCAGTAATAAAACAGTTTGTTTCATCATATTGCTTCACCTCTTTCTTACCAACAGAATACCCACAATTTTTCAAATGTCTAGCATTATTTTTTCACTTTCCGAACTTCTACATCGTTGGTCCTATTTGGGGTGGCTCTTCATCCATCCCTTCCGTCTCTTCTTCGGCTACTTCCTCGTTTTGGCTTTCTTCTAATGCTTGTTCATAAGCTTCTTTTACCTTCCCGATGAGTTCTTCTCTTGCTTCTGCCGTAATTGGATGGAAGGTATCATTATACTGCGTATTCCCATGCCGATCTGTATAGCTCGTTGACGGCATAGACACAAACAATCCTTTTTGTGAATCTGAAATCCTGATTCCGTGTACTGCGAACGCACCTCCAATGGTTGCACTTGCAACCGCTTTAAGATTACTTCCCTCTCGGTCAATGAGGCGGTCAATTTTCGCCTCAATACCTACCATATTTGCTTTTTGTTCTTGCACATTTTCTTGTGCCTTACTTGTTTTGTTTGTTGTTTTACTTGTTCCTTTCTTTCCTGCCATTTTTTCTTTTCCTCCGTTTAACATAAATTCATTGGCCATGGTTCAAATTCCATTTTGAGATGCTCTTGCACTTCCTCCTGCGAGATATCTTCTGGCTCTGCGAACCTTTCTTTATAAAACTCCAATTGTTCATCCGTAAGAGAGCATATATCCATTCCTGTATCTCCCACAACTAAAAACGGGCCTGCAATCACATCACCATCAATACGGCGATTTCCTTGCATCCCGTTCATTTTGTGTTCTTCATTTACAACCAACAGTGACATATCTTCATTAGAAATGTACTGTATCAATCCTTTCACTGCCTTTTGAAGTGACTCTAACTTTGTTGAAATCTCCGTGACAAATGGGCGTTTCCCCGGTTCTACATAAAGTGCTTTTATAAAATCTTCTCTTGGCCCTACTTTCCTTTCATCGAACGGAATATATTTAAACCCTTCTACGTCTAATACATAGCTGCCCCGCTCTGTTACAATAACATCCATAAAACCTAGTGGTTCTCCACACATAAGCGGATGTCCTTCTAAACTGATGGACTTTGCAAAAGTACCTAAACCCATTTCCTCACATTCTGTTTCAAGAACTTTTTGGTAGGTAGACTCATCTACTTTGCTAGTTCGTCCAAATATCTCCCACTCCATCTCTTTCGTGAATGGTTTCCCTTTCACTTCGTTTTTTACTTGATATAACTTAAACTGCATAATTTGGCTCCTGCAGCACCCATTTTGGTGCAGTTACTTTCTTCTCAACCTCATAATTGAACTCCCAATATCTTTCTACTTTATTAACATTCCAATTACGAAGGTTTTGGCTCCAACTTGCGCTTGGTGCAGTTCCACTAAACATTGTATACATGGTTGTTACATTACAAGTGTTCCACTTACTCAAATCACCAATATAAAAGGTTTTAGCTTCATATGCAGTTGTATTAAACATAGACTGCATATCTGTCACTTTCGATACATCCCATTTCCCGATGTTTCCAATGTTGAAACTTGAAACACTGTATCCTGTCCACGAAAACATGGAAGACATATCTGTCACTTTTCCAGTATTCCAATTGCTCAAGTCACCCACATTGAATGTGTTAGAATTCACTGCGCACTGCGAAAACATGGCTTCCATAGTAGTTACATTTGAAACGTTCCATTTGCCGAGATTTCCTATATTCCATGTTGGTGTTTGGTAAGCAAAGCTCTCAAACATTGCACTCATATCTGTCACTTTTCCAGTATTCCAATTGGTTAAGTCACCAATATATAAATTGGTTGCTCTCATACCTGCCGATTGAAACATTCGATTCATACTCGTTACATTCGACACATCCCATTTTCCAAGATTTCCAATGTTATAAGTTGGAGCAAAGATGCCGCTATACGCAAAGGCATGTTTCATATCTGTCACTTTCGATACATCCCAATCTTCAATCCCTTGAATCGTGAAATTTGTTTTTTCATCTAAGGAACGTCCCGTACGATAAAACATATACTGCATATCTGTTACTTTTGACATAGACAGATTCGTTAGATCCAGATATTGACAAAACTCTTGGTAAGCAAACCAATACGCAGTACTAATCGGTTTAATCACACTATCCATATACACCGCATTAATCCTATTTGTAAAATAGTTTTTATACCATGGAACTTGTGTATAACTGGTATATACAGCATCTTCAAATCCTGTATATACATTTGTTACCGTTTTACCGTTATAAACATCTCCCGGATTAATAACCTGCGCTGTCTTCACAAATGTTAAGGACTTATCTGTTTCAGAAAAAATGGCATATGCTACCTTTTCATTCCATACAGCATTCAGCGTTGTATTTCCTACTGGCATAACATAAAGATCCTTATATATCTTTCCATCTTCATCTTGCCAGCCAACAAATTCATAATCTTCTCTCTCCCTTGGTGGCAATAAAACATTATCGTCATTTTCTGCTACAATTGTTTCACTGTCGCCTACTCCATCATTGAGTGTAAGGTTGAATTCTTTTCTCCCAAGAATATAAACAAATTCTAGTTCCAACGCTTTTTCTGGTTCTGTCGTTTCTGACCACGGACCTCGTGTCACATTCACATGAAAGTCACGATTACAACCTTCTAAAATTTCATGTTGCATATGATTACTACCTAACACTAAATCTTGTCCCTCGAATTGAAATGCCAATTTTTTTGTATCTAATTCTATCTTACTGTCGGAAGGTACGACTTCCCAATCGTTATACTCATACAATTCAATTCCCACTAATGTGATAGGAACAATACTTTCATTTAAAACTTTTACATCATCTACGGATGTGCTTCCATCATCAAGAAATACTACATCCAGATTTGACGGCACGGTTACACTGACATTCTTCTGCGTGGGAGCGGATGCTTTTGCATCCACTCCTTTCCATACGAAAACAGCAAGTAACAGTACTGCCACCACACTTAAAATTGCTATTAACTTATTCTTTTTCATATACTACTTCACCTCGATTGTTATTGGGAATACCGCTGAGACACTTCCTTGATCCGCATAGCGTACCTTAATCGTACCTTCATGGGTTCCCTTTGTTAAACTTTTTGTTAGCTCGATTCGATTCATCTCATACCCTGGAGCAATCTTTTTGGATGCATAAACACAATTGCCCTCTTCATCGAAAAGTTCAAAGAGAATTGGTCCGTGATTATTTTCAATGTTTCGAATATTAAAAGCTTCACTTACTTTACCTTTGAATCTTGCATTTGCTGAATAATTGACATTCATCATTCCTTCCTCGACTGCAATGTTCACTGCCTCCTGTCGTTCCTCTGGGTCCATTTCCGTAATTGCATCTAAATCCATTTCGTACTCTGTTACAATCCGAGTGGTATCCTTGTCTTTACCTCCAAACAGATTCGTACATCGGTGAACCAATAGTAAAATAATAATGACAAGTACAGCTAGTACAATCTTAATTACAGTTCCGCGTTTTTTATTTTTCTGCTTATCTTGTCTGTTTTCGCTCATGTCTAATTACCTCTTATTTCTTAATTTTTAATTTGTTTCTCTTAGCTAAACTGGAATGTTAATACCATATCAAACGCAGTTTCCATTGTTGCGCTTTCGTTAAACGCACCACGTTCTACTTCGAAGTTTAATGTCTTTGTTGTACCACTTGGCAATTGAATATCTGTTGGGTTGTATTCTGCAAATCCATCAGAATCAGCGGTTGGTTCTACAAGATTCATAACATCTTCGACACCCATACGAAGTTTCATTTTCTTTGTATCTACCGGAAGTTTTGTCGAATCTTCACTTGCTTTTAATAAAGACCAACCATTCACACCAGTTAAATCCACAGACTCTAAATAGATTCCTGCAATCTGGCTGACATTTTCTACTGTCCAGTTCGTTGGATAGGTGTTTGTTCCATCTTCATTAAATACGATTGGAATTGTTGATGGCACTGTTACAGATACATTCATATCTGTTGCCTTTACTTCAATGTTTACCTCTGCGGATGCTGCGTGTGCAGGTACAGACACCCCCACTACCACAACTGCCATCATTAATGTTGCTACTAAAACTTTGCTTCCTTTTGCTAATAATTTTTTCATAATTTTCTTTTCTCCTTTTCTACTTTCATTTTTTAATTATTTTCTTGTCCCACAGTTTTCTGCGCCCACAATACAGATAGATGAATGAGGGCTGCTTTTTGCTGTTCTTCGGACAGATTGTTAAGGAATTCCAACAATGTGATTTCCTCATTTTGTTCTCTCGTCTTTTGCCCTTTGATAGGACACTCTTCGCATTCTCCGTTGCAAACCACAGGAACTAATTCATCTACCATTTCTATGATGATTCTTCCATCCTCTACCTGGTACTGAATCAATGCATTTGGCATCATCCCTGCTTCTTCCAACACATTACTTGGAATGGACATTAAGACGAAATCGTTTAATGTTTGATTTTGCATGATATAATACTCTCCTTCAAAATTTTACTGATATCCCTTGGATACCCTTCCATAAAGTCAAATAATGTGAGTTGTCTTGGTTTGGCTTTTTCTCTTTCATATAGGTCATAATTTCCTATGAGTATTTCTGGAAACTCTTTTCCGGCCTCGTACTTTTGCACCATACTGTGAATCCTCGAAAAATCAAAGATTTCATAACCTTTATAAAGTTCACGAATCTCCGGACAATCGTTGTAGGACACCAGCCATTTCCCCTTCGCAGATGCCAAGGTATCACGAAGTCTTACGTGGTCCTCCCAGGTGAATCCACATTCATACACATACTCACTGGTATAGTACGGTGGATCACAATAAAAAAAGGCATCTGGTCTGTCATAATGCTTTATCAGCACTTCATAATCTTGATTTTCAATTACTACATTTTCCATTCTTTTTCCAAACTCCTGTATGAGTCCGAACAGACTTCGCACAGAGAATGGTTGACAACTGAAACTCTTACCTCCACTGGAATAACTGAAACGGAGAAGTTTTAAAAACAATGCGGCGCGGCGAAGGTCATATTCTTGCATCGATGTTTTATAAAGTTCTCTCACTTCTTTTGCCTCAATGGTTGGTAGTGTAATGGTTGTTAGTTCCATTTCTTCTTCAAAAAATTCGTCATTGAATTCCTCTTTCTTAAAGAACTTTTTAATAACCTTAAAATCATCTCTGGAATTCAAAGTCAAAAAGCCAAGTTCCTTTATGAATGCAAGTGGCCTTTCTCGCATACACCGAAAAAGGTTTACAAGATTCTTGTTATAGTCGTTATACACCTCAAACTTGTCCGGTTGTTCTTTCCCCAAAAGAACAGCTCCCGAACCACCAAATGGCTCAATATACCTTCCGTACTTCAAGGGAAACAGGGCGTATAAAATGTGCAAAATAGAGGTTTTATTGCCAACCCAACTTACTGGTGTTCTTATTAAAATCACCTCCTTAAATTTGCTCATCAACCGCCCGAAACAAAATAAGACCATATCATCGTTTCTAGACGATTGATATTGGTCTCTTCTCACCTCCTTTATTTATTTACGCACAATCATTGCTGCATCATCACCCCTTCCTCCTCTTCTTCTATTTCATCATCAACGGAAGTAATATTTACATACTCACCGATGATGTTGAGGGCCTCTCCATAACTACCCGATTGTCCAATTCGGTCATACATCTCCTCTGCTTGCTCTTGCATATCGTTTTGTCTCAGAGTTCGACTTGCGATTGCCATCAAGTTAAAAATGTTTCCATCTTCTCCAATAAGTGGACAATCTGGTTTCATTCTTTGTTTTTGATTGATAAATCCGCCAAGGTAATTATCAACATAATCTGACAACCATGTTCCGCCAAATACGGCATGGGTTTTTAGCCTCCAAATGGCAAACTTTCCAACATCCAACTTCAGATCCCCAAAGGGAAACAAAAGACAAGTTTTGTCACCATTCTGGAAGACATAACAATCTTGAAACTTGCTTCCTTCCAATAAAATTTTTTCATCCTTCAATAATTGGTTAATCCCATCCACCCATTCCTTTGGTTTTCCACTGCATCCTTGTAATATCAAACCTTCTTTCCCATCCATCTTTCGTAGTTCCTGTATATCGATTTCTTTAATTTTCATTATCGAATACCTCCTCATTTTACATTCTCATATCCATTCCCATTTCTTCTTGTTCTTCTAACTCTTGCGCGACTTCTTCATCCGTCAATTTTCTGAACGAGTCCTCTCCGCAAATCAGAGCTAATGTTCTTCCATTATCCCAAGCCATATGAATTTGACCTGCATCATCCACGTAACAAACAGTGCCTCTCGTCCCTGCCGGTACTGGCGCTAAAGGATCATTCATAAAATTCAGTAAGATTCTTGTCCCTGCAGGATACTCTGCCTTAATGCGTGGCGCTTCGCGCGTTGCTCTAACAAAGTCTTTCATTTCTTAAATCCTCCAATTCTTTTCGTAATTTTCTTATCTCCAGTTCATACTTATTGACATTGTGTATTTGAAAAAGACACATAACTGTAACTCCTAAAATTCCACCTGCAAAAACTCCCACAATTAAACTTAGTAATTCTCCCATTGTGTCATCTCCTCTTCTTTCAATCTACTGCCACATGTGTTCTGTTACAGCAAATGCTCGCATTCCATATCTTCGAATTGCCATTGCATTTGTAATCACACCAAACACCTTCGCAGATATAAGACTCATATCCATCAGGTCACTGACCGATAATTGCTTAGTGCCTAGATAAATATCCTTAGCGGCACAATACAGCGTGTATCCTTTTGGATGTACCGCCCGAAGTCTGATTGTATCAAAATCAACCCCATTCTTTTTTACAGCATTTTTGCTTAAATTCCATAATGTTTTATCTGCTGTCAACAAGTAAATCACCGCAATCAATCGATAGTTGTTTTCATTCTTTCCTACCATTGCTTTGTCAAAAATTTCTTTGTGTTTTTTACTTTGATACGTCATAATAATTGCATTCCTCCAAATCTTTCTTCTAATTTTAAATACATTTCATAAAGCTCATCTTCATCTATTTCTTCCACTATACTTTTATGAGTTTTTTCATTTAATCCCAATACCAATTCACTTGCCGTTTTAACATTTTTCATAGCTTCACTTGCATGTGTATAAATGTTTTCTGTTCGAATTGCTGTATGCCCAGCCATTAAAGCAGTATTTATAACATTCGCATTGTGGGCGGTATTTGCTAATGTGATAGCAGTATGACGCAATGCATGAACATTTAGTCCCTTTTTTCGAACACTTCCATCAGGTGATCTGGTAACTTGAACATCTCTGTCTATGCCCAACTTATCACACAGTGCTTTGAATTGTATTTCAAACGCATCCATAGACCGCATTTTTCCATGTTGAATGTATGAAGGAAAGAGAAGGTTATTTGGATTATGGCGACATTTTAATCGTGTCTGTTCAATCATATATATCACTACTTCACGTGCTAATGGTGTCATATACACACTTCTCTCTCTACTATTTTTCGGCACTTTTACATATTTTTCTAATCCTTTAGTTTTATCATTATCAACAAATCTTTCGCTTACAGCACTACGGATATGAATAATATTATTTTCGAGATCTATATCATCTAACGTTAATGGAAGTAGTTCCTGTCCCCTCATCATAGTTTCTAATAACAAAATGACAGCTGCGCTATATTCTGAAAGAGCATTTTTATAAGAATCATAAAACTTAATTATATCTTCGTTTGAGAATATCTTTTTTCGTTCACGTATATTCTTTTCTTTTTCTCTAAAATATTCATCTTTCTTTTCTTTTTTAATTCTTGCAAAACTTGCATAATCTTCTTCGATTAAAGATTCTCCATATAACCATTTGCAACACCTTT
>JAEIGA010005732.1_pt1 | contig 18928 bp, 14 predicted proteins | sample 9270691 | NCBI WGS metagenome assembly JAEIGA01 (sample SAMN17057246, study PRJNA624740) | gut metagenome | biome: biome; isolation source: fecal sample | host: Bos grunniens | place: China: Xizang | collected 2019 | reverse complement strand
GCCATAGGAGAAGATGGGGTGATAGGATAGATGGCAGCTACCTCGGTGAACATATACGCGATATGCGCCGCAGCAGCGTTACCATCAAGGGTTAAATACTTTTTTTCTTTCATCTTTTTTGTATTTTAGTTAGTTAAAATAGTTTTCTAGTTGGGCTAGTAGAACTAGTTGGGCTAGTTGGGTAGTGGCAATAGGCAATTGGCTATAGACTAGTATAGGAAGCCGAAGAGCCAAAGCGGGATGTTCTTTTGACTTCCAACTTCGAGATCGGCAATGGCGCTATAGCGTATGCCGGTCTTGGTTGGTGTGGTTGCCAAAGCGTCCATATAGTATTTACCATCAATGATGAACATCGCACTACGGTCAGTGGCATTGACACGATGAAGCCCATGCAGAGCGTTGTAGAAGAATGTTTCTGCCACAGCTTGTGAACTCACATTACGCGTAGAAGTGGCATAACAGAGGTTGGTATTCTGCATATACACTTTCGCAGGCTTAAGCGGGAAATTCTTGCCCTCTGGATAAAGCAAGTTCAACAATCGTGCATCCTTGAGGTACTTGATATAGTTCATCGTAGTTGAACGTGAGCAATCAATGGCATCTGCCAAGGTGCTAACGTTAAGTCCGCAAGGTGTTTGTTGCAACATTAAGTGCACCAACTTGCGCAATTTAGGCAAGGATGCCACATCCACCTGTTTGACAAGCAACACGTCTACGTCAAGGATATTATTCATCATCTTGAGCAGCGATTCAGAAAAATCGTGAGGCTCCAAGAAGAGCGGATAAAAACCATGATGTAGGTAGTCATTGAAATAATTTAGGGGTTTAATTGTATCGTTCAATCGACGCGCGATCTCCACGTGATTGGTCAAAATATCTTGTAAGGTGAACACTGGCAACTTAAGACCAAGAGTCACATTCAAATACTCACGAAAACTGAATCCACGCAAGTTATAAGGATGAACAATATTACCAATCTCTTTATTGTCCTCCACCACGCGCATCACAGCGGTAGCAATAAAGACAATATGCAAGTCAGGATAGCGATAATAGCATTGACTCAATTCGCGAGACCAGTTGGGATACTTATAAGCCTGATCGACGAGCAACACCTTGCCTCCTCCTGCTACAAACTCGGCAGCCAAATCAATGAGCGTATGTTCGGTAAAATAGAAATCACTGAGATTCACGTACAAAGTACGTCTAGCCAACTCAGGATTCTTTACACGCATTTCCTTCGCATAGTTCAATAAGAAATCCGTTTTACCGGTTCCACGTCCGCCTTTAATAGCTATCAAGCGGTCGTTCCAATTGATCTCATCCATCAAGACACGTCTTGCAGGCACTTGTACGTGCTCCACTAAATAATCGTGCGTTTTGTAAAATGCGTTTAACATAGCGTTCTAACTTGGTTTCCTAGTACTACATTGGTTAATAAAAGACAAGCATTCACCCCAATACTTCAGCCACAAATTATTTCACGCTGCAAAATTACCACTTTTTTTCCAAATTTGCAACATTCATATTACATTTTTAATAAAAAAAACGCAATTTTGTAGACAAATGTCGGAAAGCAGGAGAATGAAGACTGCTGCGCAGCGATGGAAAAGCAAAGCAACCGATATTAACCGTCTTTCACCGATTTTAGCTAGATAACCGGCAAAAATAATTGATAGATAAGGTTGACATTTTTGAGAAATATTGATATTTTAATTGGTTATATGACAAAAAAGATATATCTTTGCACCGTTTTTATATCAGGAAATTTATGGATTGGTTAAAAAGTCTATTTTTAGGTTCGGGAGTTCCTCACTCCATCTTTATCTTGACTATTGCTATAGCCTGCGGAATATACTTGAGTCATAGACTCAAATTTAAAGGTATCACCCTAGGTATCACATGGATACTCTTCTGCGCCATCGCCATGTCGCACTTCGGCATGCATCTTGACCCAGTAGTAGAAACTTTCGCTAAAGATTTTGGACTCATCCTATTTGTCTACAGCATCGGTCTACAGGTAGGTCCCAGTTTCTTCTCTTCGTTTGGCAAAGGCGGCATCAAACTCAATATCCTAGCTATGAGCGGCGTGGTGCTCAGTTGCATCACTGCATACCTCATCCATTTGGTTTCTGGGGAAGATATCGCCACGATGACTGGCGTACTGTTTGGCGCTGTAACCAACACCCCTGGCTTGGGTGCTGCAGAACAAGCCTTTTATGACATCACTGGCAAGGCCAACGCAGATATTGCTAGCGGTTATGCTATGGCGTACCCTTTGGGCGTAGTAGGAATCATCCTGTCGCTACTCGCTATGCGTTGGATCTTCCGCATCAATATCGACAAAGAAAAAGAGCGTATCGCATCCGAAAGCGAAGCACAAAAAGAGATCGAGCATATAGATATCCTTTTGGCGAATCCACAAGTAGAAGGTGCCTCTATCCGCGATTTGAGCAAATTATGTAACATGAACCTTATCGTGTCACGATTGGTTCGCCCCGATGGCGAAGATGAGTTGCCCGATGTTGACACCGTGCTACACGTAGGCGATCGTATCCGCGTAGTGATCGATCAAGAGCACAAAAAGAGCGTATTGTTGCTCGGAATGGAGACCAGTATCCAAACCGATAACAAGCAACAAGCGCACTTGGTTTCACGCAATATTATTGTAACAAAGTCCGAATTAAACGGCAAACGTATTGGCGACATGAATATCCGTTCGACCTACCATGTATCCATTACTCGTATCCGCCGTGCAGGTATCGAGCTGTTGGCTACGCGCGACCTATACCTTCAACTAGGTGACAAGATTACAGTAGTAGGCGAGGAGCGAGCTGTCAACAAGATTGAAAGCCTGTTTGGCAACTCCACAAAGCGTTTGGACGCACCTAACTTGATATCAATCTTCGTGGGTATAGCACTGGGTATAGCTTTGGGATTATTGCCAATTGCATTACCAGGATTATCTCAACCATTTAAATTGGGATTAGCAGGCGGTTCATTAATTGTAGCAATATTGATGAGTTGTTTTGGCCCTAAACTACATATCGTGACCTACACAACCTCAAGTGCCAACCTTATGATCCGCGAGATAGGTATAGCCATGTTTTTAGCCGCCGTTGGATTCGGTGCAGGTAAGACTTTTATTCAAACTCTTGTAGATGGCGGATATGTGTGGATTGGCTATGGCATAATCATCACACTGCTGCCACTGCTTATCATCGGTGTAATCGGCAGAAAATGGCTAAAATTAGACTATTTCACCCTAATGGGTCTATTGGCAGGAAGTACTACTAACCCACCTGCATTATCCTATGCTACTACCCTAACCACCTCCAATGACCGCGCAGCAGTATCCTACTCAACAGTATATCCACTAACCATGTTCCTCCGAGTACTAACAGGACAATTGATGATATTGCTATTCACATAGAAATAGAGTACCAGCGCCTATTCAAGGGACTATAGATGAACTAGATGGTCTAGATAAACTAGATGGCGACAAAGAGACCACTTAACCCGTGAAATCCGTGGGATAAAATAAAATATATTATGAAGAAGTTTCCACTATATTTAGCACCGATGGAGGATGTAACAGATCCTGCTTTTCGTTTGCTGTGCAAACGCTTTGGTGCGACACGTGTCTATACCGAGTTTGTGAATGCAGATGCATTGGTACGAGATGTAGCCTCTACAACACGTAAACTCAACATCTATGACGAAGAGCGTCCCGTAGCCATCCAAATCTATGGCCGCGAGCCAGAAAGTATGGCTGAGGCTGCACGCATCGTAGAACAAGCAAATCCCGATTTCATCGATATTAATTTTGGCTGTCCAGTCAAGAAAGTAGCAGGCAAAGGTGCAGGTGCAGGACTATTGAAAGACATACCTAAAATGCTAGATATCACACGTGCTGTAGTGAAAGCAGTAAACACCCCTGTAACCGTCAAAACACGCCTTGGATGGGATGACAACAACCGTATCATCACTGACATCGCTGAAGCGTTACAAGATTGCGGTATAGCCGAATTAGCTATCCACGGAAGAACGCGCAGCCAGATGTATAGAGGTGATGCCGATTGGACCCTAATTCGCGAAGTAAAGAACAACCCTCGTATCCATATCCCTATCATCGGCAATGGCGATGTCACCACTCCAGAAAGAGCCAAAGAGTGCTTTGATGAATTCGGAGTAGATGCCATCATGATAGGCCGCGCTACCTTTGGTTGCCCATGGATATTCGAAGATATCCAACATTACCTGAATACTGGCGAAAAATTGCCAGAACGCAACTTACAATGGTGTGTAAACATTCTCAAAGAGCATGTAGAAAGAAGCATCGAATGGATAGGAGACGAGCGCAAAGGAATCGTGCATAGCCGTAGACATTTTGCTGCATCTCCAGCATTCAAGGGATTGTTTGATTTCCGTCAAACACGCATCGCACTACTTCGCGCTGATAGCAAAGCTGAAGTTTTCCAAATCATGGATGAAATCGTGGAAAAGTGGGGAGCAGAGGAAGGTTCTAAACACTCTTAAACGAGCTATTCTAAAAGTTCTAGCTGCCCGAACAGCACTACAAGTGCCCCATCACTCTTCTACTGTAGGATAGACTATACGATGATGATTGATCTCCAATAGTTTTTTCTTAAATACTTCGCGTATATCTTCGAGATCTTTGAATGACAATGGCGTCTCCGCCAATTGTCCATCACGCATTTGAATATCAATCATATCATCCACCATGTCAGAAATAGTCTGTGGTGTCATTTCCTTTAGACTACGAGAACGTGCTTCAATAGCATCTGCCATCATAAGGATAGCCGCTTCCTTGGTAGAGGGTTTAGGACCATGATAAGTATAGTTAGCCACATCCACCGTAGAAACATCTAAACCTGCCTGCTTGGCTTGGTTGAGAGCAGAATTATAGAAGTAACGCGTTTGCGATGTGCCATGGTGAGATCGAATGAAATGAATAATCACTTCAGGCAAATGAAACTTTCGAGCTATACGTTCACCTTCCGTCACATGGTCAATGATAAACCTAGCTGCAGACGCATGATCCATCTCTGCTAACGGATTGTAGCCAGCCGTTTGGTTCTCAATGAAATAGTCTGGATTAGACATTTTACCTATATCATGGTATAAAGCACCCGTACGTACTAGCAAAACTTTAGCGCCTATGCGTTTGGCTGCTTCAGTGGCAAGATTACTAACCTGCAGCGAGTGTTGGAATGTGCCAGGAGCTTTCTCGGCAAACTGGAGCATCAAATTGGAATTAACATTGGTCAATTCGACCAAAGTTATACTACTAACCAAACCAAACGAACGCTCAAATAAGAAAATCAATCCGTAGGCACATATTACCAATATCGCATTCACCATAAACCACAAATACACACGTCCTTCGAGACCTGCAAAAGAACCTGTATATAAAAGATGAAGAGCTGTATACACCACACAATATACCAATAATACTGTAGCAGCCGTACGAGCTAATTGGGCACGTTGAGTCATATCACGCAAACTAATCACAGCTACAATGCCAACCACCAACTGTGTGAATAAGAAGATATAGGAAGCTGACACCGCCACACTAACAATAGAGACTGTAACGATATGAAGGAAAATAGCCGTACGAGAGTCATAGAACACGCGAGCAATAATAGGGCACCACACAAATGGTATGAGATAGATGTAATTCTGCTCACTATTAACACGAAGCAAAATATACGATACTGCGATAACCATAGCCATTAGGATAGTGAAGAATAAGAGATGACGTAGATTATCCAACAACTTGCGACGATACGTGAATAAGTATAAGTAGAAAATAAATAAGAGCAACACGATACATATCGCACTTCCAATAGATGAAAAAATGGTTGCTTTTTTAGACACTTCACGTTCCTCTTGCGCCTGCTGCAAAGAGTATAATTGCTGATAGATATCTTCAGTTATCATCTCTCCCGAATCGACTATCTTGGCACCAGCAGGCACAATACCTTGGGTGGGCGATATGGATTTGAGCAAGATAGCATGATCGGACATGGAAGTGATGGAATCATACTGCAAGTTAGGACGCACATTCTCACGACCAGTCTCTTGATAAGCTGTTCTAGGTGTGTAGATTTTCTGAAGAGAAAAGATAATCGTATCACGATGATTAACTATGCGCATACGCGAACAATTTTGTTCCTTAAGGCGCACCATCTCAGATAAGGATACAACATACAAACTATCGTCTGATGATTCATCTAGCACATACACAGGCATAAAATTCTGCAAGACCATCTTACGTTCATCATTCAATTTTTCTTCGGATTTATAGACCGGAAAATCGTACTCAGCAATCACCAAACCATATCCCCATGGTTTACCTAGTTCGTAGTTATACTTGAATGTAGCGTTATGACGAGGAAACAAATAAATAGTCAAGACCGCTAGTGCAACTATCGCCAACAATTGAAAAGCTATTCGAAAAGTAGGTTTCATTCCTTATACTAGTATTAACAATATTATCTTATTCTCTTAAAAAATGCCTTGACTAATTCTTGGCACTCATCTTCTAAGACTCCCGATAGAACCGTACATTTTGGATGCAAAACATCTGGTGCAAAACGCATAAACCCACGCTTATCATCACTCGCGCCATAGACCAAACGCCGAATTTGAGCCCACCCAATAGCACCCGCACACATAGCACACGGTTCAAGTGTGACATATAAAGTACATTGAGTGAGATACTTACCACCCAAATTGCTAGCAGCCGCTGTGATGGCCTGAATCTCGGCATGCGCAGTCACATCCTGCAACGTCTCAGTTAGATTATGCCCACGCGCAACAATCTGGTTATCCGCAACTATCACACACCCAACAGGGATCTCACCTAGCTCATAGGCCTTCTGCGCCTCTAACAGAGCTAGTTGCATATAACGAAGGTCATCGGCAGTATGATTAACGGGATTGAGCATAACGTTGTCTCATTTCTATAAATAAAGGCAAATCCTGTGGATTTTGCTCAAAATGATTACCTATTACCACCACATCTGCACCAGCCTTAAAAGCTTGGCACATTTGTTGATGCGAAACGATACCACCGCCTACTATCAGAGGTAGGTCTATTGCATCTTTAACAGCGCGAATAATATCGATGGATACGGGCGTTTTTGCACCACTACCAGCTTCTAAATAGATGAGTTGCTTACCCAACAATTGTCCAGCCAGCGCATGATCAATCACAGCTGAAGGATCCCGCTGCGATAAGGGTTGGCAACGCGACACACGTTGCACAGCACTCTGACATTCACCATCTAGAAGGATATACCCCATCGGTATGACTTCTATGCCAGAGCGAAGAATGGTAGCAGCAGCCTTAACATGAGGTTCAATAAGCACTTCCGATATCCTAGAATTCAGTAGAGTAAGAAAGAGCAACGCATCTGCCGAGTCAGAGAACTGCTCTACACTACCCGGAAACAACACAATAGGAGCCGATGTGTGTGCCCGCAAAACCGCCACACAAGTATCTACTTCATTACCAGAACTTCCACCGACAAACAACATATCAACCTGACTCAAATAGGGTAATAAACTAGGATAAGCACCCTTATCTGGATCAACCAAAACCACCATCAAAGGAGATCTACGGAGCTGATGTTGTCGTATCGTATCTAGAACTGTCATGGTATGTGTTATTGCCAAATAAAAGACTCCATTATTACGCGAGCATCCTTGCGCAGAAACTCGTATACAGGAACCAACGAATCTTGATTAGGAATCGTATTACAATACACCGAACCACGGAAGAAATGTTCGGTAGAATCGGTCAAATAGAATTGTATTGGGGTAGCAGTATTGCCTTTCAGTTCATAGTACAAACCATACACTCCACGCTCATCATCTGCATATTCCTGCATCGGTATAGCAGATGCCACAGTGGAGTGACTATAAAGAAATTCCTGTGCATCACGCGAAAGATTGCGAAGATTATTGTTCACAGGCTTGTAGCTACAATGAATCGTTGCATTGAGCGTAGGATATTGAATATCAATCCAATACTTTTCATCATTCTGTTCACGAAGCTCTATATAAGCATAGTCAGAAAGGCGAAAAGCATAAGGAAAACCAGGCAATTGGGTATATGTATATGCAGTATCAGGTATATCTATTCGAAAATACCCGTAAGGCTTCGGCATCGTTGCACGATTGCATGCAGACAAAGCCAAAAACAAAAAGATAAGCAAATATAGCGATTTGATTTTCATACACACAAATTTCGTGCAAAGGTAATGAATTCATTTGAATTACGCAAGAGCAATCGAAACATATTTGAATTATTGCACAAAAATCCCAGCAAAGTATTGCATATATTAAAAAAAAATTGTAATTTTGCAGACTTTATTAAATTTATTATAAATTTAGAACAAATGTGTAAGACCAAAAATTCTAATAATATGATGAAACACAACTATTGTGTGATTATGGCAGGCGGAGTAGGTAGCCGCTTTTGGCCATTCAGTCGCACGGACAAACCCAAGCAGTTTCTGGACTTCTTTGGCACAGGCCAAAGTCTGCTGCAGATGACTGTGAATCGCTTTGCGAGCTTGGTCCCATCGGAAAACATCCTGATTGTTACCAATGTGCAATATCGCGATTTGGTATTAGAGCAACTACCTATGTTGCAGTCCTCGCAAGTACTCTGCGAGCCTGCACGCAGAAACACCGCGCCTTGTATCGCGTACGCAGTAGCGCGCATCAAGGCCATGGCAAAGCAACAAGGTGAAACGAATGCCAACATTGTAGTAGCACCTAGTGACCACCTGATCTTACAAGAGGAGAAATTCATTCAAACTATCGCAAATGGATTGCAATTTGTAGCTTCTCACGAAGCCTTGTTGACATTAGGCATGAAGCCCACCCGTCCTGACACAGGATATGGATACATCCAGATAGATGGTAGACAAATGACGGTGGATCAAGCTGGCACATGTAAGGTGCGAGCCTTCACTGAAAAACCTAATCTAGAGTTGGCTAAAAAGTTTGTAGAGAGCGGTGAATTTTTGTGGAATTCGGGCATTTTCCTTTGGAACTTGCAATCTATTGATGCAGCTTTCAAGGCCTATTTGCCAGAGGTGGCTAATATCTTTGCAGCAGGTGCAGAGGCATTAGGAACAGAGACCGAGGAAGCATTTATCCAAGAGGCGTTCCCTACTTGTCCAAGCATCTCAATAGACTACGGAGTGATGGAACATGCCAAGAATGTGTATGTATTGCCTAGTGATTTTGGCTGGAGTGATTTAGGCACATGGGGTTCGCTCTACGACTTGAGTCAAAAAGATGAAAACAACAACGCGACTTTACATTGCGAGGCAAGATACTATGACAGCCACGGTAATATCGTTACACTACCTAAAGGACATATGGCTGTTATACAAGGAGTAGAAAACTGCATTATCGCCGAATCCAACGGTATATTGCTGATCTGCAAACGCGAAGAAGAACAACAGATTCGTCAGTTCCATATGGATGCTGATGATAAATGGAAATAACATTAGGAGGAACAAATATGAGTTATTTGAATTTTGACAAAAAACTACTCATCAACCTAGAGCGTAGTTTGAGCAAAGAGATGATCCGCACCAATCGTGCAGGTGCCTACAACTCCACCACACTAGTGGATTGCAACACTCGCAAGTACCATGGACAATTGGTACTCCCTCTGTCCGATCCATTGCCAGAAGATAATTATGTACTCTTAGGCAGTTTGGACGAAACCGTAATCCAGCATGGCGCTGAATTCAATTTAGGTATTCATCAATATGGAGATAACTTATATACTCCTAATGGTCACAAGTATATCCGTGAGTTTGACTGCGAAGTGATTAGCAAGACCACCTACCGTGTTGGTGGTGTTATATTAACTAAAGAGCGAATGCTGGTAAGTTTTGAGCCTCGTCTCTTGATACGATACACCTTGGTAGAGGCACACTCGCCTACAACATTGCGTCTGAAGCCATTCTTGGCATTCCGCAGCACCAATGAGCTCACCCACGAGAACCCAGGAGCATGCACTGACATGCGTGAGGTACAAAACGGTAGAGCTGCGAGAATGTATCCAGCTTTCCCAGAGTTATATATGCAATGTTCAAAGAAAGTTGAATATACCCATAACCCTCAATGGTACAAAGGATTAGAATACATCAAAGAGCTAGAACGAGGATTCTCATACAAAGAAGATCAATTGGTGCCAGGATGGTTTGAAGTGCCAATAAAAAAGGGCGAGAGTATCGTTTTTGCCGCAGGTATTAGCGAGGTAAAGACCAATACTTTAAAAGGATTATGGGAAAAAGAGTTGCAGCGCCGTAGTGCACGCGACACGATGTTTAATAGTCTTAAGAACGCCGCATCCCAATTCTACAAACGCGAAGGTGATAAATGCTACTTGATGGCGGGTTATCCATGGTTCAAAGCTACCGCTCGCGAAGAGTTCCTTGCACTGCCAGGCTGTACCATGGGCATCGGTCGCCCTGAATATTGGGACGCCATAGTCAATCAAACAGCCATAGAGGAGATTCGCGCCTTTATGAACGGGCAACCACACAAACTAGTAGGAATGGATGAACCCGACGCATTGCTGTGGTTCATTCATGCCTTGCAAGAGTATGCAGAGTACACTTCGATAGAAGAAACCACCAAACTATATGGTCAGCTAATCATAGAGATAATGCTCTTTATTCGCAGACAACAACATCCACGTTTATTCCTGCATCACAATAGTTTATTGTGGGTAGATGGCAAAGAGCGTCCTGCTACTTGGATGAACGCAGTAGAAGACGGACGTCCTATCACCCCACGCACAGGTTATGTGGTCGAAATCAACGCTTTGTGGTACAACGCTTTGCTTTTCACAGCAGCTATTCAACGCTGTCTAGGCAAAGAGCAAGTGGCAGACCTAATGGAGTACCAAGCCGAGGTGGCAAAAGATAATTTCGTGAGAACATTCTGGAATGGTTACTATCTAGATGACTATGTTGACGGCGACTACCACAACAATGAGGTTCGTCCAAACCAAATCATCGCAGCGTCCTTGCCATTCTCTCCACTAGATAAAAAACAACGCAAAGCAGTGGTGGATATCTGTACCAAAGAGTTATACACTCCAAAAGGCTTGCGTACAATCTCACCAAAGAGCGGCGGCTACCGTCCAGAGTACATCGGAGGTCAGTTAGAGCGCGACCGCAACTTCCACAACGGTCCTGTATGGCCATGGACAATCGCGGCATACGCTATTGCATACCTAAAAGTGTACCAACACTCAGGCGAGAGTTTTATTCGTCGTCTATTGACCGGTTACGAAGCCGAAATGAGCGAGCTATGTATCGGTACGCTGAATGAACTATATGACGGCAACCCACCATTCAAAGGACATGGTGGTATGAGTTATGCGCCAAGTGTGGCTAGCGTGATTGAAGTATGTAACACCTTGAAAAAATACGAAACAAAATGAAAGCACTAATGTTCGGTTGGGAGTTCCCCCCACATATTTTAGGCGGTTTGGGAACAGCCAGCTACGGATTGACACGTGGTATGGCTCAACAAGAGGACATGGAGATCACCTTCGTCATTCCTAAACCATGGGGAGACGAGGATCAATCTTTCCTACGTATAATCGGTGCCAACAGTGTACCTATCGTATGGAAAGATAACCATTATGACTATGTTCGCCAACGTATGGAAGGCAAAATATCTGCCGAAGAATATTACCACCTACGCAACAATATTCACTACGACTACTCACGTATTGGAACCGATGATTTGGGTTGTGTAGGTTTCTCTGGTCGTTATCCAGACAACCTATTGGAAGAAATTGGTAACTACGAGGCTGTAGCTAGTGTATTAGCACACGCACTGGACTTTGACATTATTCACAGCCACGACTGGCTAACCTATCCTTCGGGTGTATTTGCTAAGCAAATATCTGGTAAACCATTGGTTATCCACGTACACGCAACTGACTTCGACCGTAGCCGTGGAAATGTCAACCCTACCGTGTATGCCATCGAGCGCAGAGGTATGGATGAAGCTGATCATATCATGTGCGTGAGCGAATTGACGCGCCGCACAGTTATTGAGAAATACGGTCAACCACCACACAAAGTAAGCACCGTACATAATGCGGTAGAGCCATTGGCTAATCCTGAGGAGTTTGTAAAACATCCACGTAAAGATAAATTGGTAACTTTCCTTGGTCGTATCACCATGCAGAAGGGCCCAGAGTATTTTGTGGAAGCTGCAGCACGCGTATTGGCAAAGACGGATGGAGTACGATTTGTGATGGCAGGTAGCGGAGATATGATGAACAAGATGATTGACCTAGTAGCACAACGCGGTATAGCAGATAAATTCCACTTCCCTGGATTCATGCGCGGCAGACAAGTGCAAGAGGTATTGGCCGACTCCGATGTGTATATTATGCCTAGTGTGAGTGAACCATTTGGTATTTCACCATTGGAGGCTATGCAGGTAGGATGTCCATCTATCATCTCACATCAATCAGGATGTGCAGAGATTTTGTCACACGCCATCAAGACTGACTATTGGGACATTGACGCTATGGCAGATGCTATTTACGCCATTGTAAAGTACCCTGCTATGTATAAGTCATTGAGCGAGTTAGGTCGCGAGGAAGTGAACAACATCAAATGGTATGATGCCGGATTGAAAGTGCGTCGTATCTACGATGAGGTATTACGTAATTACCGCTATTAATCAACCATTTATCAACTAGTAAAATTAGAAAGTCATGAAAAATATTTGTTTTTGTTTTCAAATGCACGCTCCATACAAGATGAAGCGCTATCGTTTCTTTGAAATAGGTCAAGATCATTACTACTACGATGATATGCAGACAGAGGAACATATGGAGTATCTAATCAATGCATCGTATATTCCTTTGTGTCACACCATTAAAGAGATGATCCGTCTATCCAAAGGTAGATTCCATTGCGCATTGAGCATCACAGGTGTAGCTTTGGAGATGTTCCAACAGTTTGCTCCAGAGATGATAGACCTACTCAAAGAATTGGCAGACACAGAATGTGTAGAGTTTGTAGCAACACCATACGCTTACTCACTAGCAACCGTTTATAGCGAGACAGAAGCTGCTGAACAATTGAAATTGCAACAACAGATGGTAAAAGAGCTATTTGGCGTCCAATCTACCACTATCTGCAATAGCGAGTTGGTTTATTCAGACGAAATCGCTATTCAACTCTACCAACAAGGTTACAAGACCGTTATGACCGAAGGTGCAAAACACATCATCAGTTGGAAGAGTCCTAACTACGTATACCAAAGTGCATCTGCTCCAAAGATGAAAGTTCTACTGCGCAATACGAACTTAAGCGATGAACTTGCATTCCACTTTGCAGACCCTAATTGGTATAATTACCCTATGGATGCAGAGAAATTCACATCCCAACTTGCTGCTTTGCCAGAAGAGGAGCAAGTGGCAAACATCTGGGTTGACGCAGAGACATTTGGTGTGCGCCACCATGGCAGTTGCGGTATCTTTGACTTCCTCAAAGCATTACCATACCATGCAATGGACAAAAGCATCGGCTTTATGACTCCAAGCGAAGTGGCTAAGAAATTTACTGCTAATGACGCAGTAGTTGTTCCATATCCTATTACATGGGCAGGAGAAGCCAAAGATCTAGGCATATACACCGGTAACGACCTACAAAATGAGGCATTGCAAAAATTATACGCCGTAGCAGAACGCGTACATCTATGCCAAGATAAGCAATTGAAACACGATTGGCTATTGCTACAAGATGTGAACCATTTCCGCTATATGAATCACATTGATCAAGGCTTGACACACTTTGAGTCTGCTTACGATGCCTTCATCAATTATATGAACATCCTCTCTGATTTCTTGCAACGCGTAGACGAGCAATATCCTACAACCATTGAAAATGAGGAGTTGAATGAATTGCTTAAGACCATCAATAACCAAGAGAAAGAAATTGCTCAACTAGAGGAACAAATCAAAATACTCAAGAAAAAAGAGCGCACTTGTAAAAAACAAAAGTGAGTTTTTTAAAACCAACATATCTACGCCTAATTAGCACGTTGTTGCTAATAACATGTATAACAGTGGGGACCGCGGCAAAAAAGAATGTTCCCACTGTTATTAGGGCGTGGCAACTAGATAAATGGACAGGCGTAGCTGACACATTGTCTGGATTGGATTCGTCATATCTACACTTTCCACTGCGTAGCATACTGAACGACTATTCCATATCAAACACCACAAACTCAAACATCGTTTCGCCGGTACAATCGCGTTTATACTTCGATCGAACAAGAAACACGGATTTTATTTTTGCGGACGCCTACACACCCTACATCATCACTCCCCAACAGGTAAAATTCTACCACACTACTACACCCTACTCAACTATAGCCTACAAAAAAGGCTTTGTTACCAACCTAGATCAAAATGAAATCAATTTCTCATTTACGGGAAATGTTACTCGTCGTACCAATCTAGGTATGACTATTGATTACCTAAACTCCTACGGACGCTTTGCCAATCAAGAAGGAAAAACCGTTCTTGGATCTGTATTTGGATCATACAATGGTGATAAATACTCATTACAAAGCGCATTCACATGGAACACCTTGCAAAACTTTGAAAACGGGGGTTTGCAAAATCCATCAGATTTGCAAGGATTATTAAAACCAGAAGATATGCCTGTAAAAATGCAAGGTATGTCTGGATTCAGATACTTGTCTGGATACATCAACCACTACTATAGCATTTGTGTTGAACGAGAGAGGAAAGTCAATTATCGAGAAAGAAACGAAGAAGGGCAATGGGAAAAGAAAGATTCTATTAGGATAGAATATGTCCCAGTCACAACCTTTAGACATATATTCGAAATCAACGACGCCAACAAACGATATATCGAAAAATCTGCTACACAAAGCATATTACCTAACACCTATCGTGACCCTGTCGCTACGCGCGACTCTGCGGCCTGCTTGACGATAAAAAACACCCTAGCTGTTACCTTTGAAGAAGAATTCAACACATGGTTGAAATTCGGAGCAATGGTCTATGCAATGAACGAATTTCAACGACATACATTTGCTATAGGTCAAACTGAAAACATAGTGACTCTAACACCGTGGAACAACTCCTACGAAAATAGCTTAGCACATGGGTTACATCGTATGCCAGACACACTATTTAGAGCAGCATGGACCAATAACACCTACATCGGTGGTGCAATATACAAACACCAAGGTAAACATATCCACTATGGTTTTGATGGAAATGTATGTCTAGTAGGATACAAACTTGGTGAGTTTCAAGTCAATGGACACTTGGATGCAGGTTTCAAACTAGGAAAAGATTCGATGACACTAGCTGCCAAAGCATTCTTCCGAAACGAAACACCTGATTTCTATTTACAGCATTACCGCAGCAACCACTATCGTTGGGATAATGATTTCAAAAAACAATATCGCCTACAAGTAATGGGTGAAATAGCTTATCCAACCAAGTGGGTTAAGCCAAAACTTAATGTATCCTTTGAAAACATTACCAAATACATCTATTTTGACGAAGATGGTACACCCAAACAAATAGAAGGAAATGTACAAGTACTTGCTGCTAATCTACAACTGAATATTACAACCCCATGGATCAATCTAGACAATAGTATCGTGTACCAAATGTCATCTTCAGACAAACTGCCATTGCCTAGCTTAATATTATACAACAACCTATACTACCACGATACATGGATAAAAGTACTAGATGTACAAATTGGTGTAGACATGCGCTTCTTTACCAAATATTACGCTCCTGTACTCAATCCTGCCACTGGACAGTTTTGTGTACAAAACACTCAACAGATAGGCAATTACCCAGTAATGAATGTATATGCCAATTTCTATCTACGCAGCTTACGACTAAAAATATTTGCACAATATCAACATTTTAACGCGTCATTCATGAACAAACAATATTATGAAATGCCTTCATATCCTATGGCACCTGATATGTTCCGCGCAGGATTAGCATGGCATTTTTACAAGTAACCTATATACCTTATTATATATATGCAACAAACAAATAATTTACATACCATTCTATTGTATGCCCAACAAGAAGCACAACGACTGGGTTCTACAGAGATTTTACCAGACCACATGATGTTAGGCATACTGCGTCTAGCAAACGGCAAAGCATACGAGTTATTGATGCAAGCGGGACTAAATCCCGTTGAACTCAAACGTTCTATAGATGAACGCTTGATGCAAGCAGCACCTAGCCAAACCACAAAAATGTCACGAGCTAGCGAACGTATACTGCGTCTAATGATCATAGAAGCCAAGTTATATCACGCCGAGGAATGCGGCTCCGTACACCTACTATTGGCACTATTACGCGAACGCGTAAACTACCCTGCTATGTATGTAGAACAAAACTTTGGCATTGATTACGAATGTATTGAACGCCTATTCCCCAAGCCACAAGCTTTACCACAAAACGGTAGTCAACTTGACGCTGAATTCGCTGGAGAACAACCATTTAGCTGGGATAGCCAAAAAGACAACAAGAAAAGTAAAACGGATACACCAGCACTAGACAAATACGGTAAAGACCTGACTGCTCAAGCACGTAATGGCGAGCTAGACCCTGTAGTAGGACGTCAAGTAGAAATAGAACGAGTGATACAAATTCTATCACGACGCAAAAAGAACAACCCTATCCTTATAGGAGAACCAGGTGTTGGTAAATCAGCTATAGTCGAGGGATTAGCCTTACAGATTGAAAATGGAGAAGCATCGACCTTGAAAGGAAAAAGAATCATAGCTCTAGATATTGCTTCTATGGTAGCAGGTACCACCTACAGAGGACAATTTGAAGAGCGAATAAAAACTGTAATTAACGAACTACACAAGCACCCAGAGATAATCCTATTTGTGGATGAGATACATACAATAATGGGGGCAGGTAATGCACAAGGCTCGCTTGATGCAGCCAACATACTAAAGCCTGCGTTAGCACGCGGAGAAGTACAATGCATCGGCGCAACAACCATCACTGAATACCGAAAAACCATCGAAAAGGATGGAGCCCTAGAAAGACGCTTCCAGAAAGTGCTAGTACAACCAACATCTACGGAAGAGACTTATGCAGTACTGACTCGTATCAGCGAAGTATATGGAACATTCCATAAAGTACAATACACCGAAGAAGCCTTACAGGCATGCGTCCAACTAACAGATCGATACATCAGCGACCGATTCTTCCCTGACAAAGCTATTGACGCTATGGATGAAGCAGGTGCGTACAAAAGACAACTAACCCATGATGCAGACGCCACACCTGTTATAAACGAGTCAGATATCGCATTTGTGGTTAGTAGAATGTCTGGCGTGCCAGTTCAACGCGTTGCTCAAGCAGAAACACAACAACTACGACAAATGAACACTGTGCTCAAACAACGTGTCATCGGTCAGGATAAAGCTATTGACACCATCGTTAAAGCTATCCAACGTTCACGTATGGGATTGCGAGACCCTAAAAAGCCTATTGGAACATTCTTCCTACTGGGTCCAACAGGTGTAGGAAAAACACACTTGGCTCAATGTCTTGCAGAAGAATTATTTGGTAACAGAGATGCAATCATACGATTTGACATGTCAGAGTATATCGAAAAACATACTGTTAGCTTGCTCGTCGGTGCACCTCCCGGATATGTAGCACACGAAGAAGGCGGAAAATTGACAGAAGCCGTTCGCCGTAAACCCTACTCCATCGTACTATTTGATGAAATCGAAAAAGCACACCCTGATATATTCAATGTTCTATTACAAGTAATGGACGAAGGCAGACTGACAGATCGTCAGGGACATATTGTGGATTTCAAAAACACCATCATCATCATGACAAGTAATGTCGGTACACGTCAACTTAATGAATTTGGCAGCGGAATAGGGTTTGACACAGAAATGCTTGATGATAAACAGACTGAACGTACTCTAACAAAAGCACTTAACCGCACCTTCCCTCCAGAGTTCGTGAATCGCCTCGACAATGTGGTGATATTTAAACCTCTCAACGACGAGTCTTTGGCACAGATTTTGACGCTTGAACTATACCCTCTTAAGATGCGTCTTGAGGTTATGGGATACACATTAGAACTGACAGATGCAACGCGCGAGCAACTTCTGAAAGAGTCAAAAGACCGCAAGTATGGAGCTCGTCCATTGAAACGTGCCATACAAACTTTGGTAGAAGATCCAATTACAGACATGCTTCTATCAGGTGAAATAGAAAATAAACTAATAAAAATATAAAAGATTATGATTAAAGAAATTACAGATTCTAACATCCAAGAATTGTTAGCTGAAGGCAAACCAGTAGTGGTTGATTGTTGGGCTCCATGGTGTGGACCATGCAAAATGATGTTACCAGTGGTAGAAGAACTTGCTACAGAATACGAAGGTAAAATTATCGTAGGCAAACTCAATGTAGACGAAAACGACGAGACATGCGGTACATATGGTATCATGAACATTCCTACTATCCTATACTTTAAGAATGGAGAGTTGGTAAATCGTACCGTAGGCGCAATGAACAAAACAAAATTGCAAGAGCTTTTTGAAGAACTTTTGTAATTTTTTCATATAGAACTTGCATAAGTCAAAAAAAAGCAGTACCTTTGCGCCCAAATTGCCTTTGTAGGCACAAATTAGTGTGCCTGCACAGGTATTTTGGTGTGCAAAAGCATACGAAAGCGTTTTCAAACGCGAGGGTCTGGTAGCTCAGCTGGATAGAGCAACAGCCTTCTAAGCTGTGGGTCTCGGGTTCGAATCCCGACCGGATCACAAACAACAACTT
>JAEIGA010005731.1_pt1 | contig 18929 bp, 24 predicted proteins | sample 9270691 | NCBI WGS metagenome assembly JAEIGA01 (sample SAMN17057246, study PRJNA624740) | gut metagenome | biome: biome; isolation source: fecal sample | host: Bos grunniens | place: China: Xizang | collected 2019 | reverse complement strand
TCAGCTGACACCCACGCTCCATTGACTTTCTTATAACCTTGTGCAACCTCGACCCATGAACCGTTTTGCTTGACATACAATTGCGGACCTGAACCGCTCGCCGTGACCACAATGACGTGATCAGCTTGCACGTTCGAAATCGTGTACTCGTAGTATGTTCCCGGCGTGAATGGTTCATCTAAAGTGATAGCAACCTTGAACTGGAGTGTATCGTTGTTTGAATCACTCGCATCATCCTTGCTGTACTTGACCCAAATTGAATGGTCACCGGATGACATGGAGTAAGTCAGGGTCTGCACGGACGATGTGTTATACGCACTCGTGTTACAGGCCAGTTTATAACTGCTGTCGCTGATCGTTGCACCACCACTTCCTGCCGAGTAGTAGTTGTTGTTCAGCGCCACGTCGATATTGCCGAATACACCGAAGTCATACCCTTGTTCTGCATAGTTGATATATGAGAACGTGACAGTCGCCGCAACCGGCACATGGAAGTCTACACGGCAAACAGAAGCGGATTTACTTACGCCTTTGTTGTTGCTGACGTAGTATCCTGTACTGCTGTTAAGCGTGAAGCCGTATGTGCCTACATTGACAACCTCATAAGAAGCACCTGTTTCCTGCTGAGCGACAAACTGCGACGTGACATCCACGCCGTTGTCCGTGACCGTAATACCGGAAATGGTGTCTGACCTGATCTCTACGTCCGTTCCTTCAAGCGGATTTGTATCGCTGGCGGACACGTTAGCAGAAGTGCTGTTATTGATCGTGACACTGTGATAGACCGGCACAGTATATGTGACTTCGATCTCAGCGCCGTAGACATACACATAACTGCTATAACTTGTACTGCTTCGTCTTAAGGGAATGCGGATGCCGAAGTTCGCTCCGTACCCTTTCAGCGTTTCCCATGTGAGTGAACTCGGGATCGGGAAAGTGAAAGTCTGTACCGATGTAGAAAGCGATGACGTAACCGTTGTGCTGCCGATCGAAGTTGTGCCGTTGTACAAAGACATTCTATACGACGACGATGTACTCATGTAGGATTCGCTTGCCTTAATCTTGATAGTGAATCCTGTTACTTCTGCATCACTCGGCACAGCATCGAAGTTGAACCCTCTGACATAGCAGTAGTACGTGTTCGATGTCGAGTTTCTTGTGTTCTGCACGGACGCATAGGTGGTGCTGTCCGTGTTGGTGTACATATTGCTCGGATTGGTAACAGTCACATATGAACTGTTATTCCGATAGTATGTACTCGGTATGAGCCTTATCGTAGCCATATCACACCACCTTTAGATAGATGTCGCCGTTAGAGCCAAGCGATGAAGACGGCGTGCTTGATCCAGTGTAGTAGGTCACATAATCGCAAGCCACCGTGACAGATGCAAGGTTCGTCACATCCACCGTACCGTTCTGGGTGATCGTCTGGCTACCGCTAACCAGTTCAGACGCGGATACTGTCACGGCTGTACCTGTTTTGGTTGACCCTGTAATGTATCCAGCCGTGTTTGTTACGGATGGAGTAACGCTCACAGAATGGTTGCTGACCGTACCCTTTGTTGCAGTCGGTGTTCCTGCCGTGCCACTCGCAACAGAAATCGAAGCGTAGTTTGTAACGTCTTGTGTTCCGCTACTGGAAACTGTGTATGTTCCGCTGACGAGTTCTGACGCAGAAACGGAAACCGCCGTGCCTGTCTTTGTGCCACCTGTGATGTACCCTGTTGTATTGGTGACGGATGGAGTAACCGACACAGAATGGTTTGATACTGTCCCCTTCGATGCCGTTGGGGTGCCAGCCGTTCCGCTTGAAACTGATTTGGATGCCTGTGACGAGTAATACCCGCTTGGTACTGTTACAGTCGCGCCGCTTGCCGTAAGGTCTGACGATGACCTTTGCGTGATACCGCTACCGACATAGGTCGAAGAAATCGCACCGACAGACACCGCCACAGACGAAAGCCCGTCATAACCGCTATCAGCCGTTACGGTTTCGCTCTGTGCCGTTTCGGTGGGTGTGTAGGAAACGCTTTTATCCTGTAAGGTTGGAGTGCCACCACCTGTCTGTATTCCCAAAACGGCATCAGCCATTTCGTCTATTGTAAGCGGTATGCTCTCTCCGCTTTTACTTGACACTGCGTTAGCAAGGGCATCAAGTTTCTCTTTTGTAACTAATACTTTCATTGTTCCTCACTATGATTATTTCGTCCCATCCTTCATCTAAAGTGGGCGGTTCAAAAGATGATAAAACTATGCTTTGCGGTCTGCCTCTATTCTCTCGCTTCAGACATTCCGCTAATGGAGTGTCGAGCCATATACAGACCTTTGGTGACCTATCGCCCATCGCCTCTAAAAGCCTCTCTCTCCGCACACGCAGATTGTATATCCCCTCAACTATCACATCTCCTGTTGTTTCGCCCACCGCCTTGTTGCAGTTAAGAAACTTGCTCCGAGGAAAATCATCAAGGTGTAGGACATTAGTAAACATGCTTGAATACGTTGTCTTGCCAGCATTAGGCAACCCACAGATAACGGCTACCATGTCCCATTGACCGTACACCCTGATTCTGTAAGGCGTATAACCATTCGCTGACCTGGTAAAGAAGAAGAAGTGGGTATTGAAAAAGCGACAAAAATATCAACTCGATCATTATAACCCGGGTCGCAATAGAGCCTATATATAATACCGTCCGCAAAAGTCGCACCACCCTCATATGTTGATAAAAAATATACTCTAGCGGTTATAGGCTGTCCTGCTTCAACTTTCGCCATACAGTCTGCCCACGTGCCACTTACTACTGTCGGAGTTGCACTGTTATAATCTGTATCTTCCACGGATATTACCAAATCATATCCACCTGCATCCGCAATCCCGTCTTCCATATGGTTCAGTTTGGACGCAGTTACAGTATCGCCTGTCGCCCATGTTTGTTTTGTGTATGCCATTTATTCGACCTCCATATAACCGACTTGACCGATACCAACCATCGCAGATGTTCTATCAGTATGACCGTAAGATAAATTATCCCCATCCGTTGCGTGGTAGAATGTCAGCACTTGGTCATTATCGTCCGTAGCCTTTATACCTGTTACGTTGGTAAACTCATCACCAAAGATTTGTAATGTATCTGTCATGTTTTCACCTCTATGCGGTTGGTGCCCATACCGCTATCCATTTGTAAGTGCCCACAGTTCTCCACATAGTAGTTGTATTATTACCATGAGCCTTGAAACCCGTTTCCGTAACATTGTACCTTGAATTTTGAATGGTACTATCGGTTGGGTCGCTTGAAGATGTGGTTAAACCTATTCCGCCAATTGACAAAGAAGATGATGTAGTTCTTCTCGCATAAGACACATACCCATAAGCCGAATCCCCATCCCCTTTTGGAAAAGGGCTTCCGAATAAATCGGCACTATTTACATATGTCCATCCATACAAAGTATACTGTTGCCAAGTGGCACTGTTTGCCCCAGTGACATCAAACAGAGAAACATATGCAGGTGGTGCGTCATGAGTTTTTTCAAAACTGATTTCTGCAGTATTAGTATCTTCGCTCGGTGTCCACGTTCCTTCCTCATACTCAAGCCCACCTGTACTTCCACCGCCACCACCATCTGGCGGTAACACGATAAACCCGTCTTGGTCTTGCGTAACAGAACCGCCACCGCCGCCTGTTGCCGTACCCGTGATGATCGTGCCCGAAGCATCATGTGCGGTGTAGCCTTGCATCAGTTTGTCGGCGGTCACGGTGTCGGATGTCAGGTCAATCAGCGTATTATTCCCATAGACTACTTTATTGATAGCCATACGCTACCCCCTTAACCGATAGTCACAGTCGTTCCGTATGTGTTCGCGGTTTCTGTGTAAGGGATGGCGTTGACGGTGACCTGTGACAGATAGTCATACCCTGCATCGGGAAGGATGGTCTGCTGCGCGGTTGTCGGTGTTGCCGTCTTTGCCTGTGCCGTTACGGATTCGCCCGAATAGGTACCGGTCACGCCCAGGATCTGCACGCCTGCCTTGATGTTGGTCGCGATGATTTTATTCTGCTCAGTCGTAGAGATGGAAACTTTGCCCGAGCCGTCGTGATAACCCTGCTGGATCGTGTACTGCTGCGCCTTGGTCGTGATCGTGCCGGTGACTGCTTCGCGGTTCGGCATCGTGCCGGTGATTTTGTTCCCGTTAACGTAGGCGCTCGACCCTGTAAGGATGTCGTCCGCAGTCGCCGTTGCGTCGCTCGTATCCGCGTTGAAGGTGCATGTGCCTTCCGTCTTTACGCCGTCGCGCCCGTAGAAGTAATAACCATCCAGTACCTTATTCGCTACCGCCGTGGTATCGGTCAGGTCGATGAGAGTTTCGCTTCCGTAGATTACTTTGTTAATTGCCATCAGATGCCTCCTCCGCTATATACGCGGTTTTGCCGTCAAATTGGTTTCTTGTTTCGTGATAAGGGACTTTGAAAACGGTCACATTATCGTCCATGACCTTTCCGGACGTTTCAAGGATGACCGCGTCATATGCCCTCGGTGTGACTTCATAGATGCCGGTGTAGTGTTCCCCGGCGATCGTGGTGACCGTGATCCCGAGACCGAATGTCAGCGCCTCGTCAGCTGAAATACCGAACGAGATCCGCTGCGGGTCTTCGGCGATGACCATCGGCACGGTGATCGGCAGATTGATCGCCATTTAAATCACCGCCTTGTACAGGTTCGCGTCCACCCACACCTTCGCGATCGTCGAGCATGCACGCTTTGCGGTGCCGCCCTCGTTGTATGTCCAGTTGACCTGCACACCTATCGCACCGAGCGGGAATTTCAGCGTCTCTTCCTGGCTGAAATAGACCTCGATGACGTTCCCGTCAATCACCAGTTCGTCGTCCCGCTTCACCGCGACTGTTTTGTCGTCTTTCGCGAATGTACAGACGACAGACGACGTAAGGCTGAAGTCTGTCCCCTCCGGGAAGGTAAGAGTAAATGTTGGAGTTGTACCCTTATACATGAGCCGCCCCTTTCTCGAGGTCGTCCAGTCTGTGGTTGGCGACCTTCATCTTTTCGTCGAACACGTCCGCCTTTGTTTCAAGGCTGTAGACGCGCTCGATCACGTTGTTGTGTTTTTCTACTTCTTTCGTAAGGCTCCGGATCTCTGCCGTGATGCTTGCCTTGAGGACCTCGAAGTCGGTTTCAGCTTTTGCCGTCCGTCTCCGGTCCATGTAATAGTTGTTGATCAAGCACACGAGGATCGCTGCGCCCGCTGAAACGAGTGCCGCTGTCACGCTCATCGCCTCCCTCCTACTTCTTGACCGCTTTCGCAGCCTTAAGAGATGCTGGGCCGAACAGCCCGTCGACTTCCAAGCCTTCTTTCTTCTGGAACGCTTTGACCGCCTTGAGCGTTGCGGGCCCGAACGAGCCGTCGACCTCGATGTCGAAGCCGTACCACTTGAGGAACCGCTGAAGGCGCTTGACCTGCTCGGACTTGTCGCCCTTTTCGAGGCAACCCTTCTTAGGCAGGCTCGGGAACGCGCCCGTGTAGCCCTTCTTTTCGGTTTTGACGGGCTTTTTCTTACTCGAGGATGTCTTGGACGTTTCGACCGGTTTGCCCGCAGAAGCGAGTTTTTCGATGCCGTAGTAGTCGCAGATTGCTTCTGCCACGTTGCCCCACACCTCGTAGATGCTCTTGGCGTAGCGTGCCATGTCGTTCTTGTTGTCGATGAAGGCGGTCTCAATGAGGATGTACGGCACGCCGCTCCGGTAACACGTGTTCATGTTCATGAGGTCGGTGCGCTGTTTCGCTCCTCTGTTGAAGAAGCCCTCTTCCGCGATCGCTGCGGACACCTTTGCCGCCAGGGCTCGCATCCGTGCCGGTCTGTACAGGACTTCCGTGCCGTGTGCCTCGTGGTTGTAACTGTTGAAGTGCAGTTCCACAACGAGCCCGAACGAAGAAAAGGACACCTGCATGGCGCCCTTCTTGTTGTCTTCGTAACAATTGCGAGTCGACGGATACCGTGTGACCTTGCAGTCGTAAGCGTCCAGTTTGCCTTCGAGGATGCTCGCCGCCTTGCGTGTCAGATCCGCTTCTTTGTAACCGCATCCGACGGCTCCGGAGTCGCCTGCGCCGTGTCCGGCTATGATTAAGATTTTCATGTGTTGTCCTTTCTATGCGCTAGTCGCTTTCAGCCATAGCACTCTAAACGTGACTGTTGTGTCGGTCGTCACGTTGCTCGCGCTCGTGTTTGCGAATCCTGCGAAAAGTTCCGTGTCGCTGTCAACTCTGTGCGTCGTCGGTCTGATGCGGAAGTTGCTCGTCGTCCATCCAATGATACCTACCGCGTGGTATCCGGCTTGCGCTGTCATTGCGTGCGCTGTTGCTGATTCATAACTGTGCGCGTTAATAGCGCCTGCCGCGACCGCCACCATCGTGATTTTATAAAACTCTTCAACGTATCCTGTGACCTTCATGTCGCCCTGCACTTCTACATCGTCGTCATCGTTGACATACACCCTGCCGTCGATGACCTTGCTCTGGCCGCCCTGATTGATGCCGAGAGCGTCCGCAAGGCTCGTCTGTAGGTTGCCGAGTTCCATCTCTTTGTAACGACCAGCAAGCGCATCCCACACGACCTTGACGATCTTGAAGGTGCCCTGCATGTTGTACCGTGGGAACACCACGTCGATGCTGTCACACAGTCTGCACTGGAGCAGACTCGAGAAGTCCGCGAACTCTTCAAAGTCCTGCAGACGGATGAAGTCGACCGAGATGTTTTGCGATGGTAAATTGGTCTGCTTCGACTGCATCATCGAGAGCGCCGCACTCTGCAGCTGTGCCTTGGTCGGCTTGTTCTCGAACTTATCGGTCATGTCGACCGGCACGCACGTGTCACGCCCATCGAAAGACACGAACCCGCTGTTGACTTTGTTACCCACAACGATGGCACCGCCGTCTCCCCCGCTCCAATACGGGATGCAGGACGTGTATGTGCCCTGATAGTCGGTGTCGTCTTGGAACTCGGTCATGTTGACGCCGTACCGGATCGCGAAGTCGCGCTTCTGACCGCGTGCGCTGTGAAGGACGACCCGGAACCTGTCAAACTCCCATTCACCGCCGTAGGTGTCAAGGATGCTTCCCTCTACCCCACCGAGCAGCTGACGCACCGACCGCGGGATACCATCAAACGCGGACATGTAACCGTTCCGCGTGAAATCCGTCGTTAGTGTGAACGGTGCAATGCCGGACGATGGTTGGGCGGTTTCGACGATGGCCTGAAGTGCCGCGTCAAGTGTGTTGATGTTCTTTGCCTTTGCGACTATGCCAGCCAGCCTGTAAGACACATGCACGGCGTGGAACGTGACCACGCCGCCGATTGGCCTTGACATGCTGACGATATCGAACGGCTGGATATCACCGCTGTCATCATGCGTCACACCGATGCTTCGCCCGGGGATGATGTCTGCGAACCGCTCGCCGTCGACAGGATAAGAAAATACTGCTTCGTAAATGCCATTCCTTTCTTCGGAAACAAGACACTCGATACAGTCCTGTAACCTACCCAGCCCGTTGCTGGTGAACGCGGTCTCGCCTGTGTCGTATAGAATCGGCTTCATGCGCTACACCTCCCACCACCTGGGCACGATGTCCAGTTCGTCGACCGTGTTGTCGAATGTGATGGTGTTCGCGCCTGGATTAAGCACAGGAAGTTCTGCGGGCAAGGAAACCGCAGAGTTGATAGGCGTATATTCGCCGTTATTGATTTGGTAACATTCGCCAATTTCCAAATCAATGTACAAATCACCAATCGCGGATTTAGACGAATCCACCACCCATGCCGGCTGGTCTACGATTGCCGATTGCACCGCCGTATCAGAACCAACGGTAAAGTTGGAATTTTCGTTCTCGCTATACGCATATGTGATATTGGCTTTGTATTTTTCAACGCCGCTTTGTTCATAATACCCACGGTAGTAATTGACGCGAAAAACATCATAATAGTGGGTTCCGCCAGCGTCCATGTTATAGACCACTTCCACGGTTGTTGAATTAGAACCAGCGGTGCCAACGGCATATTCGCCTGATTTGATAAACAGATTGAGGAAAAGATATTCTCCCGAAAAAGTGGCGCCAGGCGCGTAATAGTCAAGCACGCCCCCACCGCCTTCAATCGTTTCGATTTCGAACGATGTGATTTCCCCGACAGTGGACCGCAGCGCAAGAACGAATTTTTGTGCTGCGATGGTCATTGAATCGCCAGTATTGGCAATGTTCGTCAACGGCGATTTTGCGTCAAGTTCAGCGGAAAGAAGCTGCCCGACCTGCACGATTCCAATATCTGTTTTTCTTGTGCAAGGAACGGGAATCTTTCCCACCACCGCGCCTTGCATGATGTGGATTTTGTCATCGTTTAAAAACAGATCCCCATAGCCGTCCACCGTAAGAAGCGGTGACGATTCAAACAACGTGGGGTTGGTGATGGTGTCACCGCTTGTCACCTCTACCGCCGTTTCGCCGCTCTTTAGGAAGCGTTGGGGCTTGCAGTCGAACACGATGTCGAACTCGCCTGACTGCGCGTTGATGTTGGTGACTGTAAGCCCGTCTTTGAATGCGGCAGATCTGTACTCGTCCGGATTGAGTTCGCACTCCAGTCTCTTATACCCGATCCTGGAACACAGTTCGTTGCGCAGTTCGGAGATCGTGTCCGCGAACTCTTCGCTGTCTGTCGATTCAAAGAAACACTTATATGTGACGGGGATGTTCTTGAACCGCCCTTTGTCCAGCATGTATGCGCCGTTCCTCCCGGGGATCTCGATGATCTCGACATCCCGCTCCGGAGCGTCAAACACAGATACCTCCGAGACGTACACACCGAAGTCTTTACTGTCTACGCCATCAAAGACGAAGCCGGCATACTTCTCCGGTGTCGTCTGGATGTTCAGATTATTTCTTAACGCCATGCAAGTCTCCTCCTGTTCTGCGATTCGATAAACCTGCGTTCAACGGCAGCCGCAAGGTCGTTCACATCCATGCCAGGAGCACCGTACACGTTGATCGTCACGCTGCCAGCCTCAAGACCATTGATGCTGTTGACCATCTTGTCCATGCGTTTCCAAAATGGATCCAGAGGCATGATGGCTTCAGCGCCTTTCTCACCACCGCCGAACAGAGTCGGCTTCGTCATAATACCGCCTTTTGCGTACCATTCGACGCCAACGGACGGAGCCTTGCCTGCACCGCCGATACCCCAGGGGATCTTGCCCCCGGAGATCTTGAAGTGCGGCAGCTTGATCCCGTCGAAGATCTTGCCGAGTGAGATCGGGAAGAAGCCCTTCACCTTGTCGATGATGCTCTTGATTTTCTCCCACGCGGATCTGAACGGCTTCGTCAGTTTGTCGGTGATGGCGGATGCCGTGCTGGCGACCTTGTTCTTGATAGCGGTGATCTTCTCGCCGACCGTTGTCCGGATGCTCGTAAGCTTCTCTCTGATCTTCTTGGTGATGTTGCTGAACAGACTCGACACAAGCGTTTTAAAGCCTGTGAACGCGCTAGTCATGATCGCCTTGATCAGGCTGAGTGCGCTCTTGATGATGTTCTTCGCAAGGCTGAACGCCGTCCGAAGGATCACTGGCAGGTTCTTCACAAGTGTCTTGAGCAGATTGGCAAGGATGGCAGCGACCGCAGACATGATTGACGGCGCGTATGTTTTGATCAGCGAGACCGCCCTCTTCAGGATCCTGCCGACAGACGATAGAATCACAGGGATATTCTCGATGATGGACTTGCCCGCATTGGAGATCAGACTGATGACAGCCGACCGCCATGCAGGGAAGTTCTGCCGGAACGACGCAAGCGCGTTCGACACCATCGTCTGCACAGCGCTCTTGATCTCGGGCCAGTGTATGATGATTGCCTCCGGGATGCCTTTGACGACATTCCCGATCGCCGGCAGGACGTTCTTAAGCATCGTGACCGTAGAGGAAGCGAGGTTCTTGATCTGTGGCCAGACATCGTTACCAAGCGCAAGATTCGCGATCAGGTCTTTGTACGATGCCTTCATCATCCCGATAGATCCGGAGATCGTCTGCGCAGCCTCCTTTGAGGTCGTGCCTGTGATGCCCATCTCGCCCTGGATGACGTGGATCGCCTCATAAACGTCGCCGAGCTCGTCGATGTCGTAATGGACGCCGGTGATCTTCTGCGCATCTTTCAGCAGGCGCTCCATCTCGGTCTTAGTCCCTCCGTACCCGAGCTTGAGGTTGTCGAGTAGCTGGTACTGACCTCTCGAAAAGCCCTGATATGCCATTTGGATGGACTCGAGAGGAGTGCCCATCTTACTGGCGTTATCTGCCATGTCGATCATCGCCTGGTTCGTCGCATCCGCCGCCTTGTCCACGTCGCCGTTGTACGACTTGATGAGTGCTGCGGAGAACGATGTCGCCTGCTGCATATAGGTGTTCGCGTCGATGCCGGCAGTCTTGTATGCCTGCGAAGCATACTCCATCATCTTGCCGGACGCCTCTTTGTACAGCGTCTCGATGCCTCCGATGGACTGCTCGAGATCCGCGCCGGCAAGGACAGAGTCTCCGATCCATTTGCCGATCGCTGCCCCGGCGATCACTTTCTTGAGAGCGCCGATATATTTGCCGCCACTCGCAGTGCCGGCTCTTTCGCCTTCCGGGCTGAGTTCTTTGGAGATCATCCCAGAGATCCCTTTTGCGGATGGGATGATCTGCACATATGCTTGTCCTAATGTATCAGACATAAAACTCGCCTTTCGTTGTTTAATTCTTCGTGATTTCGTTCCAGGCAGCGAGGAAGTCCTCGCCGCTGTCAAACCCCTCGACTTTTTTCTCCGGCTCCGGCGGAGACATCAGTGCCGAGACGAGCACCGGCTCGCCGTGGTCCTTCGTGTCGTCCATGAAGCCGTATCTGAAGAGGGTCACCTCGTCAGCGACCTTTGCCAGGATCATCTGCACCGGTATCGGCTCGATGCCTGCCAACTTCATCTTGATTCGTGAATCATCCCTTAAACCGGAGGCGAGCGCTGCCATCAAGGGGACTGGCAGCGCCCATACATCCAGCACATGATATGTCTCTGCGAAATCGCAGATGACAGCGTCCTTATCGAAGGCAAGCATCCCGGCAAGGGTCATCAGTTTTTTGTTTCTTCAGCCTCCGCCAGAGCATCGAAGATGTCTCCGAGCTCTTCCCGCATCGCCTCGACGGGCACGATGCCCTCTTCGTTGCGGATGTGTTCGTAAAGCGCCTTTTTCTGCTCTGCACCAAGAATCCTCGTAATGAGATCGAATACTTCGAGGCCGTCACCCTTCTGGACGGCTGCGAACTCCTCCAGGAATTCGACGTCATGCATCAGCCTGCCGTCGCAGGTGAATTTGAAACCAGTCCTTGTTTTACCCTTAACCATGTGCTTATCCTCCTAAATGTATGCGCTTAGCCCTTCATGTAGGTCTTAGCGCTGTCGTAATTGAAGCTCTCGCTGCCAGCCATTGCTGTGACAGTAACCTCGTAACCGACAAGTTCATCATCCTTGTACGTGATCTCGCCGATTTCGGTCACTTTGCCGTTGGAGATGACGTCTCTGCTTGCTGTGCCATTGAGCACGTTGTCGATGACCCAGCAACCAGCCGGAACGTCGTTGCTGTTGTGTTTGACGGTCAGGCCGCTCGCCATTGTGCCGCTGACATTGGCCGCACCGAAGACAGCCTTCTGCACATCTTCGTTCAAGACTTCGATGAGCTGGAACGCATATGTGTCAGTTTTCTCGGTCAGCGGAGTCGCGACAACATCGCCGCCATACGCCTTCAGAGTCTCCACGTTGCGCGAATGGCTGACTGTGATGCCATCGTCGGATACATACCCGAGACAAACGAACGCTTCATCAAGCGTGTCCGTCGTAGATGTCGGGAGCGTAGAGCCGAGAGGTGCCCACCAGACCGCGCCGCCTACTTTCGGCTTACTGAAGGACACATTGTTTGCATTAGTTGCCATGCTTTATTCCTCCTCAAGATCTATTGGATCTATGTAATAAATATCGTATGTTGACTGATACCTGTACCTTCCGGCAGTGGTGTCAGTATGGTTGTAGCAGGACGAGAGTTTGACTCGCCCAATATCCGAAAGCATCCAGAAACTCTCGACGGCGCGGCGCACACGTTCGTCCAGCGATACCGCTCTATAAAGCGATTCCGCATAAGACTGGAACGCGAACGACGCTTCCGTCAGATGGTTCGTTTTGCTTCCGCCGACGCGCTCGATGACGACCAACTCGTCCGGCCATTCCGGGAAGTCCTCTGAAGGCACCTCCGGAGTCTCCATGAGAACAGGTACGTCAAGCGCATCGGAGATGTGGCTGATCAGCCGTTCCTCGATCAGGCTCATACGGACCGCCTCACTTTCTCCAGAGTGTTGTTCTTCAGATTGTCGTTATATGCGCGCATATTGCCCGGGTAGAGCGCGGCGCCGGATCTCTCCGGGTAGTTGCGCGTCTCTACTTCATATCCAGGCCCCGCGAGTTGCTGCATCCGTGTCGCGTATCCGACACAAATCTGCTGTATCTCGCTGCGCTTCATCAATTCGGCGACGCCTTTCTTGTTCAGCTTGAATGTGACCCTGCTCTTACTCATAGACAGCCACCCTGACTTTCTTGTTCCACGGGCCCGGGATGTTCTCGTCGATGCCCTGTGTAGGTTCTCCGACGGTGCGGTACTTCTTCCCCTCGAGGATGACGTCCACATCCGTCCAGTCATTGTCGTCGCCTTTCGGCAGCGCGATGACATAGGCAAGATGTTTCCCGTGCACCTGGATTACCTCGTTGATCTCGTCTGTTGTTGGCTCCCCATACAGTACGCCATCTACGACTACTTCCGTAGTGCTGTAGGTGGCTTTGCCGAACGGGTCCGTGCCCGTCTTTGTTTTTCTAAGGAGTGTCACGCTCTTTGTTTTAAACATCGCGATCACTCCTCTCGAAGGTCTTCAAGAGGGCTTTTGCTCCCGATCTTGTTGCCAACACCGAGCATCCGTTTCTCTGCCTTTGACAGGTAGATTTCCCCGGCCGCACCGCCTCCGCTGATCGTCCAGCTCTGTGAATAACCAAGCGCAGACATGCTGCCCTGCGTCGCACCAAGCGGAACGCCAACGTCATTGCCGTCGCCTAAAGCTCGAATGACAGCCTTGCAGGATACGATGTTTTTTGCTTCCCAGCGCGCGTCTTCATTGTAACTGTCAATCAAGACAGCCACGTCGTCGAGCAAAGTCGAACATACGCTCTGCTCGGATGCGCTCAGGCTGCGTGTGAGGCGGGCCTGAACATTTTCTACAGTCGCGTATGCCATCTGCCCACCTCACTTTTTCTTAGTTTTTTTCTTAGCCTCCGCCGGCTTCTTTGCGGGCACAGACGAAGAAGCGGCGAGCTTGTGACCCGCCGCCTTGTATTCTTCTACTCTGTCTTCCGCGACCCACATTTCGGTGCCGTAGAAGGCGTTGATCATCTTGACCACTAACTAACTAAGCAGTGATGCGGTTGAAGACGGACGTATCGGCGCGGAATCCGATCTCGATCTCTGCTCTGACCGCGAACATATTGTGCTCCCACAGGTTAACCGGGCTGCTGTTGATCGTCAGGGTAGCCTGATCCGCGAAGCTGACCTTCACACCTTCGACGGTGCCATAGACAGCCTGTGTCCAGTCGCCTGCAACGCCGACCTGGTTCGGGGAGCCTGCGACATACGCGCCTTTGGAGATCTCAGTCTTAGCACCGAGGACCATCGGGATCGCACCTTCCGCAACGCTGTTGATGAAGAGCGGTCTCTTGTTGTCGTCGGTAGCAGCCAGCAGAGCGCCTTTGCCCTGCGGAGCGAAAACGAAACCGTTCAGGATGCCGCCATTGGTCGCGATGTCGGTGTCAGCAGCAACAAGGCCGCCATAGACGTCAGTCGCGATGCTCTGCGCGGTGCAGGATGCGAAGGTGTCGAAGTTCGCACCAGGAGCCGCGACGCCACCGAAGACGGTTGCATCGAACTTCTGAGCGAGAGCACCAGGCAGTCTGCCGACGAGTGCTTCGTACAGCTGCGGAAGATCACGTCTGAATTCATCAGAGAAGGGAACGATGACGGCCAGTTTATAGGCCTCCATGACCTTCTGAGAAAGGGACGGATTCGAAGTCGGTTTGAGGCCGGTCTCATCGACCCAAGCAGCCTCAGCGTCACCGGTGATTACCGGGATGGTCAGGCCACGGCCCGGCAGCGCGATCTGACGCGCCATTTTCATAACAGCAGACTCTTCCTGAGTCTTCTGCAGGATCTCTGCACTAATATCAGTCGGCAGAGCGATGTTAGTTCTGTTTGTGGAAATACCAGCCATTTTATCCTCCTTAAAGGTTTTCTTTCGCCCATTCGGCGAACTGTTCTTTTGTGCTTCTGTTTGACGACTTCCGTACTTCGCCCGCGTCCTTTACAGCCGGGTATGCATTCGGCTTGGCAAAGGAAAGGATCCCTTCCGCCTGCGCCATGCAATCTTCTTCCGTTTCTCCTGAAAGAAGAGAAGCCGGAACGCCAGTTTCTTGTGCAACCTTGTCGCGAACGGCGCGCACGGCATCCGCCCTCTTGAGCCCTTCAAGCTCTGTCTGCAGTGCCTGTGCTTTTTCCTGTGCCTTCTGCAGTTCAGACTTTGATTCCTCTTCAATGCGGTCATACTTTTCCGCTTTCGCCTTGAGGTCATCGTAGTCAGCGAAGTCTGCCCTGGCACGATCCAGCCGCTTCTGCACGATCGCGTTCACTTCTTCCTGAGTGAATGTGCGCGCTTCTGCTCTCTGCTCTTCGTTTACGGTTGCGTCCTGATTCACAGTTTCCATTTCATCCTCCTTAGAGTTAAACCGCGTTTTGTGGCACGCGTTGCCAGTTGCATATTAAAAACCGCCCCGTCGAGCGGTTTATTTAACAAATCAAGTTTCCGTCTCTCTTTCGACGCGTCTTGCATATGCTGCACGCTTCTGCGCATTGATGCGGTCTGCGTTCTTCGAGTATGCTGCGCGTCGCATGGAGTTTATCCTCTCCTGAGGCGTGTTCCCTTCCGCCGCGTAATACTCGTCGAGTAGGCCGTCCGGATCATAGCCATCGACATCCGTGCTGTCGTCGAATCTGACCGCGTACGTGCAGTCGCAATGCGCATGCACATGTTCTGCGTGTCCGTTCTTGATGGCGTCCTTCGAAGCCGTCTGCCATCCTCTCGATGCGAGAGTCAGACAGAACGCGCACGTGTCTCCGTGCGGTATCCATGCCCACTCTGCGCCGTCCCTAAGAGCGTTCTGCATCATCGTATCGACCGCAGCCATCTTCACGAGGCGGGAGATCGCTCCAGAAGTCACGGATGGGTCCATGCTCTGCGTGCCGTACACAGCCTTCCGCACATCGCTATACGATGCTGTGTCTGCTGGTACTGCCGGCGGTACCGTCTGTTTGGATAGTGCCGCGATTGCGTCATACATCTCACAGGACGCCGCAGCGCCTCCTTCGCCGTACTTCGTAGCAATGGAATAGGCATAATCGATCAGAGCGTCTGCTGCTTCGTCGCTTGTTATCTCGCCCGCGATCGCCCGCTTGCGCAAGGCCTTCATAAAGGTCTCGACGTCTTTCGCGGCTGCGTCATTGAGGCTTCGCAGCGTCTTTATGTACTTTTCCCATGCTGCATTTGTAATCTTCATGGTTGTGCTTACTCTGTCTCAAACTCATCTAAGATGCGCATGCCCCGCGCTCTCTGTTCCTGTCCCTTGATCCTGCGGATGTCCGCCTGATCGAAGCCGACCATCTCGAGGAATGTATCCGTCTGCGCGAAATCTGGCCTCGAGGACGCGATCTTGATCGCCGCGTCGGCTGTTATTGCAACAGAGGGCATAGCCGGATTCTTAAAGTGCGCGATGACGTCTCTCTGTTCCTCTTCAAGTCCATCGAGTGTCGTATTGTTCGCGATAGCAAGTGCCATCAGAGCGATCATCCTGAGCGCATCCCCATTTGCGTGGTTCAGCTGCTCCGCCATCGAGACGAGTGTCTGCGACTGTGCAAGGATCGCATCTGAAGAGGTCGGGTTCGCGTCGTTCACGACACCCGTGTCAGAGACGGTCAGCCCGGTCGCGGCAGAGAACTGTGTCGCCAATACGCGGATCATCTCCACATGCGGCGCGATACTACCCTGCTGCAGCTGCCCGAATGTTGGCTTCTCGCCGGTCTCCGGGTTGGTCGTGCCTGCAATGATCGAGCCGACATACTGACGGAACTTGTCATTGATGATCTGATCGTACTGATCGTCTGTGACACCGAGCAGATACTTCTGCGGCGCCGTAGAGAACTCGAGCCCGATGGTCGCGTTCGCGATCGTCCGGACATATCCCTGAATAAGCCTCCGGACTGGTTCCTTGATCCGGGAGCGCCCGAACGGTTTCGCGCTCGTTGCGTTCCAGATCAGAGCCTCCATCAAAGGCCGCCCCATCTTCTGCGGATGCTTCTCGGCATACCAATCAGAGCCATCCTTCTGAAGCACCCATATAGCATCGTCCGTGTACAGATTGATCACAGACGGCACCCAGGTGTCTTTCTCGGAATCGTCCGCCACCGTGTCGATGATGGCCATACCGCACGAGATCCGTCCCTTCTCGCCATCCCACAACGCCGCTGCGGTCTGTGGAGAATGGAACCTGATCTTGCAACCGATCTTGTCGTCGGCCGATAGCGTCGCAAACGTGCAACCGTACTTCAATTCGTCCCGGCACGCCTTCATGTACTCGGTGATCAGGCGGTTGCCATTAACGATTGGTTCCAGTTCATTCGCATCGTTCCCGTTCGTTCCGACGAATCCGTCGAACATGGACCGGGATGCCAGGACGTCTACTGTCTTCGCACCCCAGGAGCATCCGATCTCAAGACCGAGCATGCCATGCGGAAGCGCAATACCAAGATTAACCTCACCAAGCGAAATGTGCCCCTCGTAATAGCGATTTTTAACGCTGTTTTTCGGGGCGTGATAGTTATAGGCCTTGATGAGTTCAGCGAGCAGACCCTGCTCTGCCTCGCCCAGATTTTTCACGTTATAAGGCAGTATCGAAAGATTCATTAAGCTTTTACACCTCTCTAACCTATTCGCATTTTTTTATTCGGGTCGCGCTTTGATGTCTGCGCGCCCCAGAAAGCCAACGCGGCGGCCTCGATAGGCGCGGAGTTATCTCCCCCGAACCCCCATCCGCCTCCTATTGGCCTCTTCACTGAAGTAATTGCGCTTTCGCGCAGCACGCCCTGCTTCGAAAACCATGTGACTGTCTTTTCGTTCAGCGCGTTTGTAAGTGTGCCGACCGCAGCGACCATATCTCTCGCCGACGGGCGTATGACAGACCCTTTCATCCGCCACACGTCCGCAATGCGGTCAACAAGCACATCCACGCCGTTCCTGCCATCCACGACGACACACGACGCTTTCTGATACCGTTCGTTCAGCCAGTCGGCGAGCCAACGGATGCCGTGCCCGGAAGGATGCACCTCGATGAGCGAGATCCTCGCAGGCCCTTCTTTCGGGATGACCGCCCCGGCAAGACAGATCTGCGACCCGTCCGCCGAGAATTTAACACCATATGCCGTCTTGCCTTCTGGCTTAGTATCATCAGATGCACATGCGTCCCACACGTCAGCTGGGATCGCGTAGTCGATTTTGTGTTCTATGACAGGAGACCACCATCCGAGGCGCTCACGTGCGAATCCGTCTGGATCCATTGCATCGAACTCATCCATCACGGTTTTCTCTGCGATCCGATACCCCATTGCCGGGTTTGTCCGGTACGCATATTCGAGGATGTTCTCCCTCGTGATGCCGAGCTTATCAATGGTCCCGACGACGCTCCACTCGAGCCACCACGCGCTGCCTCTCTCATCAGAGTGCGCCGTTTCGTGCATCTTCGCGAACACGGTGCCGTTACACGTGGGCCCTGGCGGCGTCCCAATGTATATCTGCTGCGGCATCTTGTGTCGCTCGGACACATCGGACGCAGCTGAAATAACAGGAAGCATGCCCTCCTGTTGTTCGGTCGTTAACTCCTGCGCCTCGTCTATGATTATCACCGAGTACGTGCCGCCTCGAGATCCGCTGTTTGTTCTTGTTGCGAACTCTATGCAGCCACCCTCGTGATAATTCCCGTCTTTATCTTTCCAATCCTTGAAATAGATCCCCTCGTAGCCTCTTGCTCTGCTGATCCGCTTCACGTCGTCTGCAAACTCTGGGAATCGTTCTCTATTGTCAAACAAATCTAGCATCGCATTGAACATTTTCCTGCTCGTATTGCCGTGATGTGCCGAATAAAGCACATTGCGATGTTCGAAGTCTCCCATGTATGCGGCATAATATCTTGCCGAGTAGCTTTTTCCGTTCTGTCTTGGTTTAGATATGCCTATAACAGATGCGGCCGGCGATCCATCTTCTTTTCTCGCCAGCATCAACTCAAACTCATAGATCTGCGACGGGTAAAATGTCGCTCCGCCTTCTGCGACGAATACCTCGATCACAGCATCGCTGTTTGAATATGCATAATCGCCAACCACCGAAAATGTTGGTGACTGGCTACCTTTCTTCAAGTTTTTCTCTCAGGCGGTCGTGCTTGGATTTTGTGTTCTGTTCCGGATCGGGGAGACTGTCGATCTCCGACATGACCTCCATAAGTCTTTTAGAATTGGCCGCCATGTCTCTCCCACTCTCGCAATGTTGGATGGTCTCAGCCAATTTGTCTCTCAATGCAATCAAAGTCGCTCTTTTGTCGCCACTCTTCGCGGCGCTGATAAGGTCTGTCACGTCCAAACCTCCTCTCTTTTTACCGTGAAATCCGCGCATTCTTGGCGCGTGCCTTTGCTATGTATCGATGTGGAAAAACGCCTCGGCAGGTTTCGGCGCT
>JAEIGA010005730.1_pt1 | contig 18930 bp, 23 predicted proteins | sample 9270691 | NCBI WGS metagenome assembly JAEIGA01 (sample SAMN17057246, study PRJNA624740) | gut metagenome | biome: biome; isolation source: fecal sample | host: Bos grunniens | place: China: Xizang | collected 2019 | reverse complement strand
CAAAATAGTAAATTATAACAAATAAATTTAGCAAAATGAAAAATATAAAATAGCAATATCATATTGCTATTTTATATGAACTTTTTTAGGAGAAATGAGGACGAAATAATATTATGGGAAAACTTACAATGTTAATGATACTAGATGGTTTTGGTGTCAATGAAAAAGAAGAAGGAAATGGAGTAAAACAAGCAAATATCCCACATTTAAATGAAATATTAACAAAAAATCCAAATACAATAATTCATACAAGTGGATTAGAAGTTGGATTACCAGAAGGCCAAATGGGAAATTCAGAAGTTGGACATACAAATATTGGTGCTGGAAGAATTGTATATCAAGATTTAGCTAAAATAACAAAAGCTATTGAAGATGGAGACTTCTTTAGTAGACCAGAATTTGTAAAAGCAATTGAAAATTGTAAAAATAACAATTCAAAATTACATTTAATGGGATTATTATCTGATGGTGGTGTACATAGCCATAATCGTCATTTATATGGTCTTTTAGAATTAGCTAAAAGAAAAGATTTTGAAGATGTATATGTACATTGTTTTATGGATGGAAGAGATACTCCTCCAGCTTCAGGTGAAGGTTACATTGCAGAATTAGAAGAGAAAATGAAAGAAAAAGGTGTAGGTCAAATTGCAACTATTTCTGGAAGATTCTATGCAATGGATAGAGATAAAAGATGGGAAAGAGTTAAAGAAGCTTATAATGCGATGATAAATGGAGTAGGAGAAAACGCTATTTCAGCGGTTTCTGCTATTGAAGAATCTTATCAAAAAGAAGTATTTGATGAATTCGTAAAACCAACTGTAATCACAAATAAAAATGGAGAACCACTAGCAAAAATTGAAGATGGAGATTCAGTAATATTCTTTAACTTCAGACCAGATAGAGCAAGAGAAATAACAAGAGCAATTGTTGATAAAGAATTTGACGGTTTCGAAACAAAAAATATTAATACATATTTTGTTTGTATGACTCCTTATGATGAAACAATGCCAAATGTTGAAATTGCTTATAGAAAAGAAGAAATAAGAAATACATTTGGAGAATATATTAGCAGAAGAGGATTAAAACAATTAAGAATTGCTGAAACAGAAAAATATGCGCATGTAACATTCTTCTTTAATGGTGGAGAAGAAAAACAATATGAAGGTGAAGATAGAATTTTAGTTCCATCACCTAAGGTTGAAACATATGATTTAAAACCAGAAATGAGTGCTTGCGAAGTTTGTGATAAAGTTGTTGAAGCAATAAAATCAGAAAAATATGATTCTATTATATTAAATTTTGCTAACCCTGATATGGTTGGTCATACAGGAAATATGGATGCTGTAGTTAAAGCATTAGAAACTATTGATGAATGTGCTCAAAGAGTAGTAGATGCTGTTAAAGAAGTAAATGGTACTTTATTAATAACTGCAGATCATGGAAATTGTGAGCAAATGGTTGATTATAAAACAGGAGAACCTCAAACTGCTCATACTACAAATCCAGTTCCGCTTGTAATTGTTGGATTACCAAGTAACAAAAAAATAAGAGAAGGTCGTTTAGCTGATTTAGCACCAACAATGTTGGATATTATGGGACTAGAAAAACCAGATGAAATGACAGGAGAAAGTTTAATTCAAAACTAATCTTTAGGAGAAATTTATGATAAGCTTACCAGAAGAAAAAATTTTGTATTCTGAAATACAAAAAAAGTTGTTTTATATAATACCTGAAAAGTGGGAATGTATATATTTATATGCTTCTGTAATTGATATGCCAAATCAAAAGCCTGTTGGAGAAATGTATTTTTATTATCTTCCAAAAGGTATAATAAAAAAGAAATTTGTTAATGGATATGAAATTCCGTCAATTTTTAATATTGATGAAGAACAATATTCAAAATTAATTACAGATGTTTATAATTTAATAAAATTATTACGTGAAAATACAATTCAAAGAAAAAGAAAAGCTTGGAGTAATATAAATATTTCAATCGAGAATTTTAAATTTAAAATTGAATTTGATTATGAGGATTTGAAAAATTCTGAATTCGATTCTTATGAGCGTCATGTAATTTGGAGATATGACCATTTAAAGGAAGATTCAGAGGTCTTAAGTAGAAAAGATAGAAAAATAATTGATAAATATTTAAGAATTTCTGAAAGAAAAATTCCTTTGAAAAAAGATACTTATATTGAAGGAATTTACAAACAACCTGTTAAAAATATTATAGATTTTGAAAAAACTTTAACTGTTGAAGAAGCTATTGCACAGTCTAACGCACCGAAAGAAAAAAAGAAGAAAAATCTTTTTGGTAAAAATAAAATAGATGATGTAATAGATGAGGATGATGAAAATCAAACTTATAATAATCAAATATTAAATTGGAAAAAATAAATTTAAAGAGTACTTATTTTATAAGTACTCTTTTTTTGTTCTAAAATAAAAAAAGATGAATATATATTAATATATTTAATTTTGAAAGGTTGTATTCATGGATCAAATTTTAAAATATTTTCCAATAAATATAAGAGTTCTTTTAGAGAAAGAATTAGAAGATAAGAAAGATAGTTTGGAAGAAATTAGAATAAGAGTACAAAGACCAATTATTTTGAAATTTAATTCTAATGAAAAAATTATAAGATATTTAATAAATCCAGAAGAAATTTTAAATATTTTACAGTATGTTTGTGAAAATTCTATATATAGTTATCAAAATCAAATTGCTGAAGGATTTGTGACTATAACTGGTGGCCATAGAGTTGGTATTTCAGGTTCTTGTGTTATAGAAAAAGGAAAAGTTATAAATATAAATTATATTAATAGTTTGAATTTTAGAATTTCAAGGCAAATTATTGGTGCTAGTGAAAGTTTAATAGATAATGTTTTGGATTATGAGAATAATACAATTCAAAATACTTTAATAGTATCTCCTCCGGGATGTGGTAAAACAACAATTTTAAGGGATTTAGTAAAACAAATTTCAAGTGGCATAAAAAATAAAAAATTTAAAGGAATTAATGTCGGAATACTTGATGAAAGAGGAGAAATTGCTGCTTTGTATAAAGGCATTCCACAAAATGAAGTTGGAATAAAATCTGATGTTATGTCTAATGTAACAAAGAGTATAGGACTAAAAATGCTTATAAGAAGTATGGCACCCCAAGTCATTGTTGCTGATGAAATTGGAACTGAGGAAGATGTAAAAATAATTAACTATGCAATATGCTCTGGTTGTAAAGGGATTTTTACCGCTCATGGTGCAAGTTTTGATGAATTATATTTAAATCCTGTTATTAAAGAGTTAATAAATACTCATATTTTTGAAGTAATTGCTTTTTTAGATGAAAAAATAAAAGGCGAAATAAAAGAGTTGTACATTTTAGATAAAAAAATGATGCAATATAAGAAACAAGAAAATTCGGTATATGATTTCTTGGGTGGAGAAAATGCTGATGTTGATAAAATATTTTAATCTAATAGGAATTATATTTGTTTGTTCTTATATAGGAATTTTAAAGGCTCAAAAATATGAAACAAGAGTCATAGAATTAAATAAATTCCAAAATGCATTATCTGTTTTTAAAGCTAAAATGGAATTTACTCATGAACCTATAAAAAATATTTTTGAAGAAATATCAAAAGTAATATATAAAGATGAGAAAAATATATTTAAAGAAACTATAATGAGTAATCAAAGAATAAATGAAAATTGGATAATTCAATCGGAGGAATTAAAAGATAAATTAAATAATGAAGATATATATATAATAAAATCTTTTGGAAAATTATTAGGAAAAACTGATATGCAAGGACAAGTTAGTGAGATATTGTTAACAAAAAAACTAGTAGAAAAACAAATAAACCAAGCAGAAATTGAAAGACAAAAAAATTCAAAGTTATGCAAAACAATGGGAATAATAAGTGGATTGGGAATTTGTATAATATTAATTTAGGAGTGTTTATGAATATAGATTTATTATTTAAGATAGCTGGTATTGGAATCTTAGTTGCAGTTCTTCATCAAGTTTTATCAAAAGCAGGAAGAGAAGATCAAGCTATGATGACGACACTAGCAGGAATTGTTATTGTACTTACAGTTGTTGTTAAAGAAATCAGTACATTGTTTGAAACTGTAAGGACGGTGTTTAATTTATAATGGATATATTAAAAATAATTGGAATTGGTTTTTGCGGTTTAGTTATTTCAGGTATTTTAAAAGAATATAAAAAAGAATATGCAATATATGGAGCATTAATTGCTGGTGCTATAATAATATTTTTTTCTTTGGAAATAATAGAAAATATAGTGGATTTTGTAAAACAATTCTCAGAAAATTATGATAATAGTTTTATTTCTATACTTTTAAAAATTACTGGAATAGCAATTCTTACAGAATATGCAGTTTCTATTTGTAAAGATGCCGGAGAAAATTCTATTGCAAATAAAATTGATTTTGGTTCGAAAATAATTATTATTTCAATGTCAATTCCAATAATTTCAAACACATTATCTTTACTCTTAAAATTACTACCTTAGGAGTTTTTATGAATGAAATTTTAAGTACAGAAATAAATGTATTAGAGATAAATAAATTTATTTATCAGGCTGAAAAATATACAGAAGAATTATTTCCGAATTTAGAGATTCAAGAAATTTTTGACAATTGTTTGAAAGGAAGAATTGGTAATATTTTTACTGACAGTAGTATTATTAGATTATTTTCAGGAGAAATAAAAGATACATTAAGTATATTAGCTAGTATATTAATTATAATTATTATACATAGCTTATTAAAATCTATCATAGAAAATTTAGAAAGTTCATCATCAAGTAAAGTAGCATATTTAATTGAATATATTGCAGTCGTTACAGTTGTTATTAATTCGTTTGTGAATATTCTAGATATAACGAAAGAAACTATAAATGAAATTATAAATTTTATGAACTTACTTATTCCTATTTTTATAACATTGCTTATAACTACAGGAAATTTAGTGACAACTAATATAGTACAACCTTTATTATTATTTGTTATTAATTTTATAGGAAATTTTACAAATGCTTTTTTAATCCCTTTGTTATTAATTTCAATTACATTATCTATAATTTCAAATATTTCAGATAAGGTTAATATAAATAAATTATCTAAATTTTTAAAATCATCTATTGTTTGGGGATTAGGAATAATTTTAACAATATTTGTAAGTATCTTGTCTATTGAAGGTACTTTAAGTAGTACTGTTGATGGTTTTACAAGTAAAACAGCAAAAGCTGCAGTTTCAAATTTTATTCCTGTTGTTGGAAAGATTATGGGAGATACTGTAGAAACTGTACTTGGTTGTACAAATATATTAAAAAATTCTGTTGGAATTGTTGGTATAATTGTTATTTTTGGAATTGTGTTAGTTCCATTAATTAAGATTTCTGTTTTATGGTTTGCTTTTAATATTACTTCTGGTATATCTGAAGTGATTGCTGACGAGAAAATTGTTAAATTATTAGAAAGTGTAGCAGATAGTTATAAAATATTATTTGCTATTTTAATTTCAGTTTCAATAATGTTTATTATAGGAATAACTATTGTTATAAAAATAACAAATAGTTCATTAATGTATAGGTAATTATGATATTAAAAATAAGAGCTTGGTGTGAAGAATTAATAATTGCTATAATTCTTTGCATTATAATTGAATGTTTGATTCCAAATGGAAATAACAAAAAATATGCAAAAGTGATAATTGGAATTTTTATTATGTTTATAACGATAAATCCAGCATTAACACTTTTAAATAATGAATTTGATTTTGGAGAAATGTCAAAATTTCAATATGAAGAAACAGTTAGCAATATAGAATATGATATGAAAGATATATATATTATTGGTATAGAAGAAACAATCAAAAAAGAAATAATAGATTTAGGATATGAAGTAAATAAAATAGAGATTAAACTTGATTATAATTGTGAAAATATAAATGAAGTTAAAATTGAAATTTTAAAAAACAAAAATGGAGATAGTATAGAAACGACCAACATTTTAAAAATGTTAAATGAAAAATATTTAGTAAAAGAAAATAATGTTTTTATAATTTTTAAATAGGAGGAGTTATGTTTGAAAAATTAAAAAACATGTTTGAAAATAAGGACAAAAAAATAGAAAATTTAGTGTCTTTTTTAATAATTTTAATAATAACTTTAATTGTTATAAATAAAATTTTAAAAAATGATGAAATGGAAAAAGTAGATTATGAAAATACTGTAGGTGTGGAATTAGCCTTAAAGGATGAAAAAATAAATTATAAAGAAAATGATGATAATTTAGAAAAAAGATTAGAAAATATTTTGAGTAAAATTTCAGGAGTAGGAAAAGTTTATGTTCTTCTTACATATACAGAGTCAAGTTCGTTAGTACCTATATATAATGTTAATTCTAGTACGAGCATCTTAGAAGAAAAAGACAGCGCAGGAATAAGTAAAATAACAGAAACTGAAAATATACAAAAAGATGTTGTTCTTGAAAAAGATGGGAAACTTAGTGTTGAAAAAAAAATTAAACCGTTAATTGAAGGTGCAATAATTATTGCAGAAGGTGCATCTAATATTAATATAAAAAGTGATATTATTTCCGCGGTGGAAGCTGTAACAGGAGTTAAAACTCATAAAATTCAAGTTTTTGAAATGGAGGAGTAATAGTGAAAAATAATAAAGAAAAAATTAAACAAGCAATACTTGTTTGTATTTCAATAATATTAATTTTTGTAGGGTGCTTTAATTATAATTTTGAAATTGAAAATAAGGATGATACTTTCGCTAAAGAGGAAAGAAATGAATCAACTTTAGGAGATGTTCAATTAGTAAATGCTGAACCGATTATTGCCAATTCAGCTATTGTTCCTAACGAAGAATTAGAAGTGAGTGAAAAAGAAGGAAATTCTATAGAAAGCAAACAAGAAAATGAAATTCAAAATAAAGATAATTACTATGAAGAAACTAAATTAGAGAGAAACAGGATGTATTCAGAAATGTTAGAAATATATCAAAACTTGATTGATTCTCCAGAAACTCCACAAGATCAAAAAGCTATTGCTGCAAAGGAAATTTCTAATATAAATAAAAGAAAAAATGGAATAATGATATCTGAAAATTTAATTAAAAATAAAGGGTTTGAAGATGTTGTAATTTTGGTAAACGAAAATACAGTAAGTGTTGTTGTAAAAGCATATACATTAAGTCAAGAACAGATTTCAAAAATTCAAAATATTATTGAAAGGGAATTAGAAGTAGGAATTAATAATATTAATATAAGCAATAAATTTTAAATTAATTTTCAAAAATTGTTAGAATATTTTTTTGCCAACAAGTAATAATAAGTTTATGAAATTAAATTTCATATATTATTAAAAAAGAGGTATAATATGGCAAGAAAATCTATAATTTTTGTTCTAGCTATATTAATGTTTTCGTTGTTTTCAGGAATTTGTTTTGCTGCTGATTCTGAGAATTCAATAAATTTAGGTAATGAAATAATGCAATCAATAGACAAAACAGAAAATAGTATGAAAAATGTTGTTTCTGGTAATGTAATAAAAGATACTGGAAATATGGTACAAGATGGAGTAAATAGTGTAGGAAATGGAATGAATAATATGGGAAATTCCGTTAATAATGGAATTAATCATATGGAAAATGGGACAAATAGTAGAATAAATGATGGAACTAATTATAATACTACAAGAACAACAGCAGAAGGAACAATGGCGGATACTACAATGACAACAACAACTTGGATGTGGATTATATTAGCACTTGCAGCAACAATTATTTTTGTTGCAATTTGGTATTATGCTACACAAGATAATGGCTAGAAAAATGAAAACGGCTTTTTAAGAAAGCCGTTTTTTATATTATTTATATTTTTATTTTGATAATCTAATTAAAAGCGCTATTGCAAATAAAATTAATAAAACTCCAATTGCAATTAGAATTATTGATAATATGTTATTTAATTGTAAGTTTGCTTGTTCATAACTATTTATGTTAGAAACTTTTGTGACAGAAGACGTTGATAATGTATCTAATGTTGAAGTGCTTGGGTTGCTTGGTGTAGGCATATCATTTTCTTCTACAGTTTCAGTATCTTCGGAAATAGTTTCTTCAGAAAATTCAGTATCTGAAGTTGCTTGTACAAAGTTGAAATTTAAAGAAATTATCAATAATAAAAACAATATTAAACAAAATTTTATAGTTTTAGACATAATATCCTCCTAAAATGTACATTATAAATATGATATACAAAAATAAAGAAAAAGTCTATAGAAATTTATAAAATAAATAAATTATAATTTTAAAATAAGAATAAAAAATATATTGAAAAACAAATTATTATATGCGATAATTTATATGTATATTTATATACGAAAGAAAATAAATTTGTTTATAATTTTTAGTAAAAAATATATAAAGGGAGGAACAAAAGATGGCAGAAAGATTTATTCTAAATGAAACATCTTATTTTGGAAGAGGTTCAAGAACAGAACTTGTAAATGAAATTAAAACAAGAAGATTTAATAAAGTATTAGTTGTAACAGATCAAACTTTATTAGATTGTGGAGTTGCTGGAAAAGTTATTTCAGTATTAGAAGAAGGTGGAATCGCATATGATGTATATGCTGATGTAAAGCCAAATCCAACAGTAAAAAATGTACAAGATGGAGTTAATAAATGTAGAGAAGTTGGAGCTGATGTAATTGTTACCGTTGGTGGTGGGTCAGCTATGGATACTGCAAAAGGAATTTCAATAATAATGACAAATCCAGATAGATATGATGTTGTATCTTTAAACGGATTATCAAACACAGTAAATAAAGGAATGCCTGTTATAGCATTACCTACAACACATGGAACAGCTGCGGAAGTAACAATAAATTATGTTATTACAGATGAAGAAAGACAAATAAAAATGGTATGTGTAGATCCTAATGATATACCAGTTTTAGCAATTGTTGACTCAGAATTAATGGAAACATTACCAAAAGGAACAGCAGCTGCTACTGGATTAGATGCATTAACACACGCTGTAGAAGGATATATTACAAAAGGACATAATTTAATTGCTGATATGTTCCATATGAAAGCAATTGAGTTAATATTTGCAAACCTTACTAAAGCAGTAAATGAAAAAGATCCTGTAGCTATAGAAAACATGTCTAGAGCACAATATATTGCAGGTATGGGATTTTCAAATGTTGGTCTTGGAATAGTTCACTCAATGGCTCATCAATTAGGAGCAGTTTATGATACACCTCATGGTGTTGCAAATGCAATTTTACTTCCAACAGTTATGAGATTTAACGGAGTTGTATGTGCAGATAGATTTAGAGAGATACTTGTAAATATAGGAAGACCAGATGCAAAAGATTTAAATGATCAAGATGTTATAAATACATTTGTATGGATGATAGAAGAATTATCAAAATCAGTTGGTGTTACTCAAAGAGTTTCTGATGTAGGATGCAAAGAAGAGGATATAGAAATGCTTGCTGATAAAGCTATGGAAGATCCTTGCAAACCAGGAAATCCAAGAGAAGTAACTAAAGAAGACTTCATAAGATTATATAGAGAAGCAATGTAATAAATAAAAAATCACCGCATATATAAATATGAGGTGATTTTTTTGATATATATAAAACTTGAAAATACATTAGAAAACTATAATAAAGGTAAGGGATATATAAAAAGAAAGCTTGATAAAATAAGAAATTATTTTTTAAAATTAGAAATAGAAAACTTTGAAAATATCATTTTGATAAAAATACCAAATACAGAAAAATATGTTCTAAATAAAATTGAAAATTATATAAAAATAAAGTGTGTTAATCAAGTATGCTTGTGTCAACAATTAATGGATAATCAAGAATTTGTAGAGTTTATAAAAAGTAAAAATGTAAAAATTTTTGATGGAAGGTGGTTATTTGAATTTTTAACCAAAAATTGTATTGAATATATTTCAAGTTCTAAAAATGAAAAAATGCAATATCAAGAAATTTCTTTTTTAATGAATAAAATTAATAGTAGAAGAGTATTTTTATTATTAGATGTTGCAACTAGTGTAAAGGTATTGAATATTATAACTTCAAATATAGAACAATTTAAAAATATAGAAAAAAGACTATACGAAAACGATGGAATTATTTTAAATGTTAGTAATAATTATACCAAGAGTTTGATTAAAAGTGATATTATTATTAATTTTGATTTTTCAGAAGAAGAAATTAACAAATATGAAATTCCTAAAAAAAGCTGTATAGTAAATTTAAATCAAGATGTTGATATTAAAACTAAAAGTTTTGATGGAGTAAAAGCGAATTTTTATGAGATTCAAATGCCTACTAAATATATGAAAAATATACTATTAAATGATTTCTCAAATGAAGTGGTATATGAAAGTTATATATATAAGAATACTGCTCCAGAAAATATAAAAAAAGAGTTAAAACAAGATAATATTAGAATAAATTTTTTGATTGGAAAAAAAGATAAAATTAGAAAAAATGAATATTTAAAATTATCAAAAAAAATAGCAAATTAACTTGACAAAAGAGAAAATAAACCTTATTATAGTTTAAGTATAAAAGAAACAATAAAGGAGGCCTTTTATAATGGGAGAAAAAGAATATTTATTAACACAAGAAGGTTACGATAATTTAGAAAAAGAATTAGAAAGATTAAAGACAGTTGAAAGATATGAAATAGCTGAGAGAATAAAAGTAGCATTAGGTTTTGGAGATTTATCAGAAAACTCAGAATATGACGAAGCAAAAAATGCTCAAGCAAATAATGAGATTAAAATTGCTGAATTAGAAGAAAAAATCAAATATGCTAAAATTATAGATGAATCTGAAATAGATACAGAAGTTGTTCAAGTAGGAAATATTGTAAAAGTTTTAGATATAGAATTTGATGAAACTGTAGAATATACAATAGTAGGTTCAACAGAAGTTGATGTTGTTGCAAACAAAATATCAAATGAATCTCCAATTGGAATGGCTTTATTAGGTAAAAAAAGAAACAATGTAGTAGAAGTTCAAGCTCCTGTAGGAATAATTAAATTAAAAATATTATCAATCAAAAAATAATTGAAGAAAAAAGATATATGTTTTCATATATCTTTTTTTGTTTTTGAGGTTTGTTTTATATTGCTAGAAAAATATATAAATAGTGTAGACAAAAGAATAAAAATTAGATATTCTAATTGAAGAAATTGCTGAAAAAATAAACTAATATAAATAAAAAGAAAGGAATAAGAAATGAAAAGAATTAGAGTTGCTGGATTAGTTGAAATGGAAAATGGATATGCACTTATGCATAGAATGAATGTGAAGAAAAAAGAAAATTCTACTCAACCATATGGGGAATATTATGTTTTTCCAGGTGGTGGAATTGAAGGTGATGAGGCTTTAGAAGAAGGTGTTGCGAGAGAAGTTTTAGAAGAATTTGGAATAAATGTAGAAGTAAAGAAAAAACTATATTTTAGACAAATTGGAGATGAATTAGATGAATACTTATTCTTATGTGAGTATCTAAGTGGAACTTTAGGTACAGGAACTGGGCCAGAATTTTCTGGAGATCCTAAATATGCAGATAGAGGTCTTTATGTTCCAACAATTGTTCCTAAAGATGAAATAAAAAATATTAGATTATTACCAGAAGAATTTAAAGAAAAATTAATTAAAGATTTTAATTTATAATTTTAGTAAAGAGGTATTTATGAAAGTTTATATAGTAAGACATGGGCAAACTGATTCAAATTTAAGTAAAGTATATAATTCAGAAAGTGAAGATATAAATTCAAACGGAATAAAACAAGCGGAAATTTTGAGTGAAAAAATAAAAAATTTAAAATATGATGTTGTGTATTGTTCACCATTCTTAAGAGCTAAACATACTGCTGAAATAATAAATAGAAATAATATAAAAACTATATATGATAATAGAATTCAAGAAAGAGATCCAGGCTCTTTGGAAGGTAAGCCATGGGATACAACTGATAGAAATGTATATTGGAATTATTATTCTAATGTTAAATTTGGAACGGAAGAATCTGTTAAGCATTTATTTGAAAGAGTATATGAGTTTTTAGATGAATTGAAAAGTAAAGATTATGAGAGTGTTTTAGTTGTTGCTCATAGTGGTGTTTCAAAAGCTTTTTATGGATATTTTAATGGTATTCCAGAAGATGGTAATTTTTTGGAATTAGGTTTGAAAAATGGAGACATAGCTGAATATAACTTTGCATAAAATTAGCAATAAAAAATTATGTTATCATTGGCAAAAAATGACGATTAAAAATATAAAAAATATGTAAAAAAATAGTGAAAAATTAAAACTTTTATGATAGAATACAAAAAGTATAATTGTATACTTAATTAATAAAAATTAAATATAAAAGGAGAAGGATAATGGTAGCCTATAAAAGAGTTCTATTAAAATTAAGCGGTGAAGCTTTATCTGGAAAAGAAGGTCATGGAATTGATCCAGAAGTTGTTGGTTCAATATGTGATAAAGTAAAAGAAATTGTAGATATGGGAGTTCAAGTATCAATAGTAGTTGGAGGAGGAAATTTCTGGAGAGGACTAAAAAATGGTAGAAAAATGAATGACAGAGCTACAGCTGATTACATGGGAATGTTAGCAACAGCAATGAACGGGTTGGCGCTTCAAGATGCTTTAGAGTACAGAGGTTTATACACAAGATTACAAACAGCAATAGAAATGAGAGAGATTGCAGAACCTTATATAAAAAGAAAAGCTGAAAAACATTTAGATAGAGGAAGAGTAGTAATATTTGCTTGCGGAACAGGTCATCCATTCTTCTCAACAGATACAGCTGCAGCTTTAAGAGCGGCAGAAACTGAATCAGAAGTAATATTACTTGCAAAAACAATTGATGGTGTGTATTCAGCTGATCCAAAATTAGATCCAAATGCAGTTAAATATGATGAAATATCTTATAGAGATGTCTTGGATCAAGATTTAAAAGTTATGGATTCAACAGCAACAGCGCTTTGCAAAGACAACAATATTCCATTATTAGTATTTGCAATAAGTGATCCAGAAAATATTGTAAGAGCTGTAAAAGGCGAAAAAGTAGGTACAGTAGTATCTTAAAAAAATAAAATAAATAATGAAAGGAAGTTTTAAAATGGATTTACAAGAATTAGAAGGAAGAATGTTAAAATCAATAGATGTATTTAGTCAAAATTTATCAGAAGTTAGAGCTGGAAGAGCAAACCCAGCAATATTAAACAGAATTAGTGTTGAATATTATGGAGTTTTAACTCCAATAAATCAAGTGGCTGGAATTTCAGTTCCAGAAGCTAGAACAATAGTTATTCAACCATGGGATGCTAGCGTATTAAAAGCAATTGAAAAGGCAATTTTAGCATCAGATATAGGATTAAACCCAAATAATGATGGAAAAGTAATAAGATTAAATTTCCCAGAATTGACAGCTGATAGAAGAAAAGAATTAGCTAAAGATGTTAGAAAATTAGCAGAAGAAGCTAAAGTAAGTATCCGTGCAATAAGAAGAGATGGTATGGATATTATTAAAGATGAACTAAAAAAATCAGAAATAACAGAAGATGGAAAAGCTGATTTAGAAGATAAAATTCAAAAATTAACAGATAAATATGTTGCTGAAATTGATAAATTATTAGAGAGCAAAGAAAAAGAAATAATGAATATATAATTGGAGTAATTATGGAAGAAAAAATAATGCCAAAACATATTGCTATTATAATGGATGGTAATAGAAGATGGGCAAAACAAAGAAATTTGCCTGTAAAACTTGGTCACAAACAAGGGGCTGAAACTCTAAAAAAAGTTGTAAGATATGCTAATGAAATTGGTATAAAATATGTTACTGTATATGCTTTTTCTACAGAAAATTGGAAAAGAAGTGAAGAAGAAGTTAGTGCTTTAATGAGTTTATTAGAATCTTATTTAGCTGATTTTGCAAAAGAAGCAGATACAGAAAATATTGTAATTAGAGTTTTAGGAAATATGACTCAATTGTCAGAATCTCTTCAAGAAAGTATAAGAAAGACAGTTGAAAGAACAGAAAATAATACAGGAACAGTATTTAATATAGCATTAAATTATGGTGGTAGAGACGAAATTACTAATGCTGCTAAGAATTTAGCCAAAGATGTTAAAGAAGGAAAAGTAGAATTAGATGAAATCTCTGAGGAATTATTTGCTAAATATTTATATACAAAAAATGATCCTGATCCAGATTTATTAATAAGAACAAGTGGAGAGTTAAGATTAAGTGGATTTTTACCTTGGCAATCTACTTATTCAGAGTTCTTGTTTTTAGATAAACTTTGGCCAGATTTTTCTAAAGAAGATTTAGATAATGCAATTGAAGTTTTTTCAAAAAGAAATAGAAAATTTGGTGCTAAATAAAATATATAACAAAGGATAGTGTGAAAAAATGATGAAAAGAATTATTACAGCACTAATAGGTTTTCCTATTGTTGTTGCTGTACTTGCATTTGCCAACAAATATGTTGTTGATGTGATTGTTACAATAGTTGCTTTAATATCAATGAATGAATATATTAAGTGCGTTGCTCATAAAGATGTTCATGTAATAAAATGGGTTAGCTATTTATCAGTTTTAGGAATTGCATTTATACATGTAATTCCACAAGCTTTGTATTTGAATATTTTAATTTTTGCAATGCCGATATTACTTATGATTTTATTTTTGCATGTCATTGTAACTGATATGAAAATAACTTTTCAAGACGTTGCGTATACTTTAATTGGAATAATATATATATATTCATTTTTAGTATTTTTAGCAGCAATATTTGGGATAGAAGGTGCAGTTTCTGGAAAAATATTAATATGGTATGTATTTTGTGCTGCATGGGGAACTGATACATTAGCATATTTTGCTGGTATGAAATTTGGAAAACATAAATTTAGTAAAGTGAGTCCAAAAAAATCTATAGAAGGATGTGTTGCTGGAGTAGTAGGATCATTAATTGTGTCATTAATATATACTTTTGCAATAAATACAATTTTTGGATTAACAATTCCATATCTATGGATTGCAATTATGAGTGTAATATTAAGCATTATAGGACAAATTGGTGATTTTTCAGCGTCAGTTATAAAAAGATATTTTGATGTTAAAGATTACAGTAACATATTTCCAGGGCATGGAGGAATGTTAGATAGAATTGATAGTGCAATGTTTATATCACCATTTGCATATATGTTAATTTTGATAATTTTATAGGAGGAAGAAATTGACATTTTTAATTAATGCTTTTAAAATAATTTTTTTATTGGGATTTTTAGTATTTATACATGAAGGTGGTCACTTTTTAGCAGCTAGATTTTTTAAAGTAAAAGTTGAAGAATTTTCAATTGGTTTCGGTCCTAAATTATTTACTAAAAAAGGAAAAGAAACAACATATAGCATTGGATTGATACCATTTGGTGGCTATGTAAAAATGCTTGGTGAAGAAGAAAGAAGTGAAGAAGAAGGTTCTTTTAATAAAGCTAAAGTTTTTGATAGAATAATAATTGTTGCAGCAGGAGCTATTGTAAATATAGTTTTTGCTGTAGTAGTATTTTTCTTTTTATCAATTTTTTCAGGATATAATATTTCGACAACCATTAGTGGAATAATGCCAGAAGCAATTGAAAATTTAGAAGGAATTGAAGTTGGCGATAAAATAATAAGAATTAACGATGAAAAAATAAGATTAAAATCTGATATTTCAAATGCTTTGATGGGAAATGATGGAAATCCAGTTAAAGTAATTGTTGAAAGAGATGGAAAAGAATTAGAATTTAATGTAAAACCAACAGAATATGCGCAAGATACTTATATATTAGGTATTCAAGTTGCTTTAGTTGATGCGACTTGGGAGGAAAAAATTTATTGTGGATATTGGGAAACAGTAAATTTTGTAGAATCAATGTTTAAAACAGTAAAATTATTATTTACTGGAAATATAAAAATAGATCAAATGACAGGACCTATTGGAATTTCAGAAATAGTTGTAAAATCAAATGGAGTATATGATTTTATATATTTACTTTGTTTAATTTCTCTATCATTAGGTGTAACGAATTTATTGCCAATTCCGGCTTTAGATGGAGGAAGAATACTTTTACTAATTATTGAAGGAATAAGGGGAAAAGCACTAAAAGAAGAAATAGAATTAGGAATACAATCAGCGGGCTTTTTGCTATTAATTTTACTATCACTTTATGTGTCTTATAAAGATATTTTAAGAATTTTTTAAAAGAAAGAGTGAAGAATTATGAAATGTAGAATTTGTGGAGCAAAATTAAAAAAAGATGGAGATATTTGTACAACATGTTACAAAGAATTTCAAGAAGAGGAAGATTTAAAAAGAGATACTAATGAAAGATTAAAGATAAAAAGAAAATATTCTATTAATTATGAATTAATAAAATCAACAGAATTAATAATATTAGCAGTGCTTTCAATGTTAATATGTATTTCTGCAGGTGGATTTTTAGAATCAATAGGTGTTTTACTAATATTTGCTGCAATTATTGGATTTATACTTTTTTGGGATAAAAGAGTTTCAATGGCTACAAAAGCGGTTTTTTATGATAAAAAAACAGTATATACTTTTAAATTTTTGTTTTTCGATGTAACAAAAGTTGTAAAATATTCAGAAATAGCTGATGTTAGATATTTTCAAACTCGTAGACAAAAGAAATATGGATTTGGAGATTTGTGCGTTTATGCAAAAGGTGTAATACCTGGTTCTGGATTTTTAAATGGATATCAAATAAAAAATGTTGAAAATGTAGAAGAAGTATTAAAACAAATTGGAGAAATAGTTGGTCCAATTGAGGAAAAATAGAAAAAGAGGAAAATATGCCAAAATATATAAAAGAAGTTTTCAATGATTATGTGGTTGATAATAATTTAATAGAAGCAGAAATTGAGAATATAAATTTATATAAAAAAACAAATAAATTACAAATAAAATTAGCATCTTCAAAAGTTATAACTTTACAAGATATAGAGAGTTTTGAGGAATATTTGATAAATGCTTTTAAGGTAAGTAAGGCTTCTATTGATATAAACTATAGAGATGTAGAAATTGATCAAAATATATCAGAGAATTGGAAAGATATAATTAAATATATTGCCAAAAAAGAACCTTTTAGTAAAGCAATTTTAACAAATAGTAAAATTGAAATACAAGACTCGGATATGATTAAAGTAAAGTTAGCTATGAAAGGTGCTTCTTTTTTGGTTGCTCAAAAATTTGACAAAGGTTTAGAACATTTATTTTTAAATCTTTACAATAAACAATATGTTGTAGAGTTTGTAGAAGATGTTTCAGCGGATTTTGAAAAAGAGTTAATTGAAAGACGAAAACAAGAAGAAAAAGAAGCTTTAATGGAGCTTGAAAGACAAGCATTAATTGAAGTAGAGCAGGCTAAAGAAAGAAAAAAATTAGAAAAAGAAGCAGAAAAAGAAAGAAAAAGAGAAGAAGAAGAAAAATTAAAAGAAGAATTAAAAAAACAAAACCCAGAACTTGCTGCTAAGATTGAAGCTCATCAAAACAAAGATCCAGAAGTTAAAGATGAAGCATCACCTTTAATTTTAGGAAGAAGTATGATGATAAGAACTGAACTTGTAAAAATAGAAAATATTCCGATGACAGAAGATGCAGATCTAAGAGTATGTGTTGACGGAGAAATTCTAGAAGGTTCTATTGATTCAAGAGATATAAAAGATGAAAAAGTAATTTTAATGTTTAACCTTTTTGATGGAACAAGTACAATTGGATGTAAAGCATTTTTACCAAAAGACAAATTTAAAGAGGTAAAAGGAAGAATTTCTTCAGCAAAAGGATTAAGAATTGAAGGGCAAGCTAGATATAGTCCATATTCAAAAGAAGTTGAAATTATGGCGAATACGATTCTAGAATCTACAGGTTTCAAAAAAGAAAAAAGAGTGGATAATGCTGCTCAAAAAAGAGTAGAGCTTCATATGCATACTCAAATGAGCCAAATGGATGCAATTACTCCATGTAGTGATTTAATAAAAAGAGCGATTTCTTGGGGATGGAATTCGATTGCTATTACTGATCATGGTGTTGTTCAAAGTTTTCCTGATGCTCATAAACTATTAGGAAAAGTTGGAGATGTAATAAAGGTAATATATGGAGTTGAAGCTTATTTCTGCCCTGACAAAGACCCTGCTGTTATAAATTCTAAAGGTCAAGATATAGATACAGAATATTGCGTATTTGACTTGGAAACAACAGGTATATCTCATATAACAGAAAAGATTACTGAAATTGGTATTATAAAAATAAAAAATGGAGAAATAATAGATACTTTTGAAACTTTTGTAAATCCAGAAAAACCAATACCACCAGAGGTTGTAGAAGTTACACATATTACAGATGATATGGTTAAAGATGCTGAAACAATAGACAAAATAATGCCTAGAGTTTTAGAATTTATGAAAGGTTCAGTATTAGTAGCACATAATGCGGATTTTGATATTGGGTTTATGAAATATAATTGTGATCAATTAGGGTTACAATTCAATTTTACTCATATAGATACGCTTCGTTTAGCAAAAGCAATATTTCCTGAATTTTCAAGATATAAATTAGGTTTTATAGCAGATAAATTAGGAATAAAAGTTGAAGTTGCACACCGTGCTTTAGACGATGTTAAAACTTTAGTTCAAGTATTTAATGAAATGATATTAAAAGCTAAAGATAGAGATGCAAAAACGATAGATGATTTTGATAATGTATTTGAAACTGATTTTAGAAAACTACCAGCATATCATATGATTATTTTAGCCAAAGATTATGTTGGACTTAAAAATCTTTAT
>JAEIGA010005729.1_pt1 | contig 18931 bp, 19 predicted proteins | sample 9270691 | NCBI WGS metagenome assembly JAEIGA01 (sample SAMN17057246, study PRJNA624740) | gut metagenome | biome: biome; isolation source: fecal sample | host: Bos grunniens | place: China: Xizang | collected 2019 | reverse complement strand
TTTTTTAGGAAATATAGGTACAAGAATAACTTAATTCCACAATAAAGGGTCTGACCAAATATGTCAAACCCTCATTTTAATGAATTTAGTCTTCAGTATGGAATTTCGTTTTACAAGTGGAATTTAACTTTTCATTCAACTTGTTTTATTATAATAATAAATTTGCTTTATTATAATAATCCCAATTTCTTTTTAATCAACAGAAGAGTCCTTTGTTCTTCTTTCTCTTTTGAAAAACTGCGTACAATTTCTTCCATTGTTTCTGCACTCCAATATATCTTCAGTCTTTCCTTCGCTCGAGTTATCGCAGTATAGAATATTGAGTGAGATATTTTTTCTGCATTATATGAAGGAATGACTATTTTAACAGATTTGTATTGTAAACCTTGTGCTTTATGAATGGAAGCTGCATATGCTATTTGGAATGGAATTATCGTTTTGATTCGCTCATCTTCAGACGCCATTTCCTCATCCACTGTAATCACCTCTAAGCATATACGTGTCCCAAACTCAGTTGCATCAACAAATTCGAAACTCTCAAATGCACATTGTCGCTCTGTTAGTACAGTATCTATATCTAATGTAAAAAGCAGTGTCGTCTCTTTCTTTGTTCAACTGAAATGCCAACGGAGCCTCCTTTAATGCAACTTTATATATAACGTCAACAGCCTGATTTGCAAGTTTCAACTGCTTCTTTATCCCTTGTGACAATAACATTATAGGATAAGATGCATCATATGGTGAAATCATAGCATTAAAACTTTCCATCAAAGAATTCTCTTTCACACTTTCACCTCACAAATCAATTTTTACTCATAATCTTTTATTTATAAATGTGTATTTAAATCATTCAATCTTGTAGCATATGTAATCAATCTTTTATTCCTTCTGTTATCATTTTCTGTTAACGTTTCAAGCCATTCATCGACATTTTCACTTGTAATTGAATTACGTCTTAATGTTTGTGCAATATCCGTTGCCGTTACGATTAATATAGGATGTCCATCCTCTACAACCTCTTTATACGCTTGATTATCAACATAACTAGTAGTCAACATTACCCCAAACTGACGATATCTAATTCGAGAAATAAGCCTAGACATTTCTCTAACTCCAACCGAGTTTTTCTCCGAATAACACTTCGCCTCTAATGCGCAATCAATTCTAAGTGGTGAATTCGCTTTTCCGCCCGGACTAATAACATAATATCCTAATGCGTCTCTGCCACCATCCCTCCAAGGTCTTGTTAATTCAAAATCTTGAAATTTATCATCAATTTTTTCTAACAAATCTTTAGCGCAATTTTCGAATCCTTGAGGAAATTGTTTATAGTATTCGCGAATTCTTTGCAAGCAGATTTTGCCTTCATTATCACTTTGCAACTGGTCATATTTTGTTGGTACATCTATAATCTTCTTTGCTATTAATGGGATAATCCCATTTCTTCCCTTTAGCATAAAGCGTTTCCACGCTTCAGGCGCAAATTGCAAACTATTTTCATGATCATAAACCAATGCATGTAGCCATCTGCGATCAATCGCTTCTTCTGTCTCTAGCACAGTAAAATATGCTTCATAATTCTGAAAACGCTCCTCATTCATTGTTCGCCAAAATGCTACTAAATCCTTGTCCTGAGATATCTTAGGATTTCCTGGTGCAGCTAATCCTAAAAACTTAACATCCCATCCGCATCCTGTCTTTTTAAAGATAAAAAAAGGTGGAATATTTTTAATTGAACCATCTCTACTATTCAAACAATCAAATACAAATTCCAATAATTGATTACCTTTGCGAGGCGTATCTAATATAGTCTTGCCTGGACTTCTATTATCCCCATAATAACGGAAAATCCCCGTCTCTTCATCTAAATAATCTGGCCAAGCAAGTTCCTGCATAGATGTATATAAAACTACATATGCTGGAAGACCTGATCCATCTTTTCTAAGTACTTTTCTAAATCCGCCTGAATTGCTGCACCCTGGCATTAACTTTGACAGAACCTCAGAACCTTTCCCACTGACGGTTCCACCTTTATACACTGTATCAACAATTAAATCCGCATTAGCTAAATATTCAAAAGAAACTTCCATACTCTTTCCTCTTATTTATCTTTATTCTTTCAGTATACTCTAGCGAAAATTTATCAAAATTTGTTCTATATACTTCTAATCCATTGAAAATCGTCAGTTACTATCACCCAAAAAGCTTACTAATCTCTTCGTTCATTTCTTTTCCAACTTCTGAAAAAATTTCAAGCAATTCCGTATATGTATTTTTATCATTTCCAACAAAATTCCAATAGTCTTCCTGAACCAGAATGTCTTTTTCTCGATCTAAAATAGTAGAATTCCATCTACTATCAAGATAATCTTCTGGATGATATGGATTGTATGGAATTGCAATATAGGAATTTGCATTTACATCTTTATCGACACTTGCTCTTAATGCAATCCACCTAAGCATTTTCAACTTAAGAACTTCAAAACTTTTTAAATTGTTTTTAACCGTTGTAATATCAATATAGAATTCTTTCCCATCTTTATCTACGATAAAAACATCCACCGTACTATCGCCATCTTTTACGGCTTCACCATGCTGAATTGCTTCCTTAATCATAGATATTTCAGCGTCTTTGCACGATCTTACATCATCTCCATTTTTAAGCGAATTCTTAAGTTGTGTCCAATACGCAGAAATTCTTTTTTCTGTTTGTTCATCAATAGTTCCTAATAAATTATACTGTCTTTGTGCTTGATAGCCTGCATCTTTTGCCAAAATCACAGAGATTTGTTCATATACAGACATTCCAAAAGTAGTATATAATGATTGAACTATAGACCCAATTTGAATATCTCTTTTATCAAACAATGCCTCAAAGAAAGGTTTATATTCTGTTTCTGCTTGATATTCATTTACCTTTTTTCGAATTACACTTGTTAATAATTCTTTAATTTCTTTTTTTGCAGCTTCTGTCATACTAACGCCTCCTCTTTTGCACTAAGATATTGAATAATACTATTCCCTATTTCTTTTGCCAAATTACACGGTACCGCATTTCCTACCTGTCTATACTGTTCTCCCATTTTCCCACAAAAAACCCACTCATCAGGAAACGATTGTATTCTAGCATTCTCTCGCACGCTAAACGGTCTTGCTTCATCTGGGTGACATCGATCCGTTTGCTTCATTTGTGGTGTTGTTAATACAGTTAATGAAGGTTCATCGTAACTCAATCTTCTAAGGATTCCTGTGCGCCCCCCTCCCATAAACCAACAAGTTTTCATATAGTCTTTAGCCACTGTCTCATCGATATCTCTCCAATATCCTCCTGGTGGAACCTGTTCAAAAATGTTCTTTTTATAATCTGAGTATTTAGCACATAAGCTCTCTGGAACATCATCTAATACATCTCTCAGCACCGGTTTATACTCATATGGTTTAGGAAACTCAAATTCAATGCCATCATTTTGTTCTATTAAATCTTTACGAATTCCGATAGTGATAAGTCGTTCTCTCTTTTGTGCAACACCATAATTCCATGCATTTAGAACCTCATAGTATGTAACATAGCCCTCTTGTTCAAAAATATCTAAAATTGTTTTATACGTTTTGCCCTTATCATGTGTTAGAAGTCCTCTTACATTTTCAAACAAAAACATTTTTGGCTGTAGTTTGCGCAAAAATGTTGCATAATGATAAAACATTGTTCCTCTAACATCCTCTAATCCTAATCGTTTACCCGCATAGCTGAAACTTTGACACGGAGCACCCCCTGATAACAAGTCTAGGTCTCCCTTTTTTATTCCAAATTCAACTTCTAAATTTCTTGCTGCAACTTTTTCTACATCTTCACATAATACCTTCCAATTCTTTCTATTTGTACTAAGTGTTTCAGCTGCCGCTTTATCAAATTCAACTAATCCAATATGCTCAAACCCCGCTTGTTCAAGACCAAGCGCCAATCCTCCAGCACCTGCAAACAATTCAATTGATTTATACATAATTTATTCCTCTCTATATTTCTTTCTACAAATATCTTCATCATCTACATTATCAAAACAATTAGTTATCAAATCACCTGTTAGTTTTAGATTATTCTGTATATAATTTAATATTTCTTCTCGCGTGTCTAAATAAAAATACATCTGTGGAGCCACAAATTCCGGAAATTCATTTCTTATTTTAGCTAAATCCACTCCATTTGTGTGTTGATAAGAAAGAATCGGCATGACATATTTTCTTTTCTTCATAAACTCTGATATACGTTCATTTACAAGCTTATTATCTTTATATTTACTTTTCCATTCCGATAAACTTATCCGCCTCCCTAAATGTACTATTCCCATAATCTGTTTCACTGGAGCACTAACGTACATATATGCAAGAATTTCTTCATCCGGAAAGTTCGTTCTATACTCATATGTCTTTTCACCAGTCATAATCCTTTTATGCCACTCTGGCTTAAAACTCAATAACATTTTTCTCATACTAATTTCCTAACATTCCTATATTTTTCTACAGTTGATATCGAATATATTCTCTATAATTATAAACATCACTTCACAAAAACCTCAGCTCTTATCCTTTTTAAATTAGCTTTCTCCTGTTTCAACCAGTTCCATGATATCTTCTATTTGACAATTTAGCACATTACAAATTTTACACAAAACTTCTGTTGAAACATCTTCATTTTTTCCCATTTTAGCAAGCGCATTCGTTGTAACTCCTGCTTGTTTTCTTAATTGGGTTTTACTCATATTCATATCGATCAATAATTTCCACAACTTGTTATAATTTACTTTCATACGCACTTCCTTTATTACCTAGCCTAGATTAACCTTAATCTTTTGTACACATAGCAAGTATATCAAATCTTATTGGAAATCTCAATTATATTTTGATTTTTTCAACATGACTTCTTTGATAACCAAAAATAAAAACTAATTTTCATCCATCATTCGACATCCGCTGAAGTAATATTCTCACATTTGTTGTCCAATAAACAGCCCTTATACTGACTACAGTATCCCATAGTCATGCTACAAGGCATAAAAAAGGTGTAGGTTTACAGCATATTATACTGTAAACCTACACCTTACTAGCGAGTGCACCTAGCAAGGCTATTGTCTCAAATTAACACGTTGAATATTATTGTCGTATGCGACAATAATATTCAACACAAAAGTTTTTCAGCAAAACATTTTTTCTCCTTTTAAAACAATATCCTATTTAAAGTTTACCTTATAAGTTTGCGCTGAGATACACAGATCCTTCAAACTTCCTTTTCGTATAGAAATTTTCCCTTTTAAACTCACTTTGTCAAACTCATATACCCGATAAAGATAATACTGTTCCGGAAACTTTTCACTTTGCGCTAATTCATTTGCTGTAATAAATATATGCCCATCCTCTGGTCCCGATGTAGTTTTTACCTCAATATACTTTTCATTTCCATTTTCATCATAAGATAAAATATCATACCCAAGGCCATCGCCATCTAGTTTTGCAACTCTACGAACATGTTTATCATCTCCAAATTTATATTTTTTAACTTCATCCCTCTCATACTGATATACAAATTCTTCTCCGGCATCTCCGATTTCTTTATTAGATTTTGCCTCTTGAATATAGTCAACATGTGCCCCCTTTAATACCACTTTGCTTTCTTTAGCTTGCAAAGAAAACTCTTTTACAGTCACCTCATCCTTCTCATCTAACACTTCTGGATTATCGAAATATATTGCAGAATACACAATATCTTGCACCAAAAGGTGATATTCCGGGTCATAGTATTTACTCCGTCTACTTTCATACTTCTTCAACAGTTCCTCATCTTGCATAACCCGTTTTAATATCATATCGCACATGCTCTCAAACATGAATACTAAGTCTATGTCTCCCGCTTTCGGCAAATCCGTATAATCTATTAACTCTGCGAAATCCACAAACATATTGTACTTATATAAATAATACTTGTCCGGATATCTCATATTCAAATAAACCATGATTGCTCTGTGATCCTGATAGCTTTTGGAAACTTTACCTTCCTTATATTCTTCCACAATTTCATCTATACCATCACGAAAAAGAACCATTCTTTCTTTGAGGTCAAGTGACAGGTCATATAACTGTCGAAACAGTTCTCTTACTTTTTCAGGTTCCTTTTTAGCAGCCCATACAATCATCTTTCTCGGATAATAATTACCTGAAGACATCAAATTAGATGTCTTACTCAAAGCATTTTCCAACATCTCCGAAAAATTATCTGCATCGATATTCCATTTATCTTTAAAATGTACAACCGCTTTCCATTTATACAACTCCTTTTTTTCAATGCTTTCATAATGCTCCTTGTAATAGTTGTAAACCGCATTAAACATCTTTGTATTCATTATTTCACCTCCAGCGTACTACTTCATAAATGCCATTCTCCATCTGATAGATTTATATCTCTTTAATCAATCAATTTTGCATAATACTTTCCCTTTATACAACCAAATTCTACAACGGACGGAAATAAATTTTCTCCCATATAAGAAAGTCCTACCATGGTCTGTACCCATTCCATCAACTCATCTGGGAGTAAATAGCATCTAGCCATACCATTTTCACGAATTGTCGCACATGCCTTTTCCATATTACCAAAGAAACCCACGCTTAGTACATCATACTTACTTCCTCGTTTTTTATCTATTGGCAACACTTCATGTTTCCTATAATCCATATAACACTTAGCACCTTTTTGATTATAATAAACACCGTCTTCTATTTTAGCAGTATCTATATGAACTCTCCTTCCAAATTTACTAAATTGTTCAGACAAAGCTCCTACGGCTCCATTGTTTAACCTAATCTGATGTTCTTCTTTTGTATACTTGTTGTAATCTCCTATATCTTCGAAATCTGCAAAGTAATTAAGCAAACATATAAAATACAAAAAATCATCAGAATAGTTTCCACAATATGTTTTATACCATGCTCTATGTAAGTCTATAACTACATATTTTATTTTTTTATATATTACAAGTCTTGTTTCATCTATTTCAAACCATTTGCGATGTAAGAATTGCAAATGCTTTGTCTCCTCTGTTGGACCACATTCAAAACCATTATGAATTGCTTTAATAAATGAAGACAAAATTCCAACAACAAAATCTGTCATTCTTAGGCCTACTTCTTCCATAGAGTCCGCCTCGCTGCTATTATTTATCCCAACTTTTTGAGCCGTTCTTAGCGTTGCTCCATTTCCTTCTTTATCAATAATCAACGCATAATCCTTGATTTTTTCTTCCGTAAGATACTTGTCAAACCCCCAAAATGCAATATCATAGTTCCAATCAATACAGAACACATCACTAATCTCATCCAAGATAATTAACATCTGCTCAATTGCTTCTGTCTCTAACTCTCTTTTTCCTTCTTCCTTATTCTTTTTACGTACCTCGATTATAAATTCCCTTAATTCCTCCAAGAAAGAATTATCTTCCGCATAAATTGACTCAAGAACCCTTTCCGGCTTATATAAAGTTATTAACTTTGAAATTGAATACTTTAGACTATCCGCATCCAAAAACAAGTTATTTCTATACTCTTTCAATAATTGAATGATTATATATTCCAGCTTATTAAAAACGCAAAAATAGATATGCAAATCAAACTGTATAATTAAATCCATTAACTCACTTATTAATTCAGCATCCACTGATTTTAATGATACTAAACCATTTTTATACTTATTTTGTCTGATGACACGACTTTTAAGCTCTCCTGATATAGTATACATTTTCTTATATTTCTCCTCGAAATCTGCATACCTTCTTTCAAAGTCTAGCATCTTTGTAACGTCGCAGCCAACAGTAGCTGCATAAAAATCATTCACAAAATTTACTGCTTCAATTGTTTCTTTAGTCAATTTTCTACTATGTTCTGCCTCATCATAATAGAATATTATTTTATCCATAAACTCCCCTTCAACTTTCCATATATTGCTAATCTAGCCCTTCTAAAAACAAATCACAATCGCAACTTAATTTTTGCCCCTTGCAAAGCGGGCATCTCTCAAAATCACAATCAGGCAAATGATACTCTCCTAACTTTGTACCGCAATCGTCATAATATTTCGCCGAAACAATTTATTGAATTCACCGTCCACACCATGATAATGTTTATACTCATCACCATATGCAATTCGAGGCACTCATTCCTCTGTAGTAGTTGTGAAATAAGAATGCCTATCCCTTTCTTAACTTCAATCCCTCTATAAAATGTGTAATCCTCTACAAACAAAAATAACCCCATATGCAAATTAGTTATAGGTTGTCCATAACGACTTTCAAAAATTCAAACTTATAACTGTTAGAGTTTTTCGAGCGTGGGAGGATAGATTACTGAAGGCAGACCACATCTCATCTTCAGACAGTATTCTGTTTTCACAGGATGCTTCAGTGAGGTGATATCCTGCCATATGGTATTCATTATTTGAAATATAAACATATTATCTTTATATCCTATCTTCAAATACAACAAAATAATAATTCGCCTTCACATAATTCATTTCTGTTTTGAAATTGTATAATAGCAACTCTAAATCGACATCATTTTCCTCGAATAAATAAGAACTAATATGCATCAAAGGAAGAACATATTTAGCATTTCCAAATCCCATATGATTTTCTGCAAGCAATTGATAATACACCTCTTCAAATACATCATAATATACACCAAACATTCTCGAATCAGTTAAGAGCTTCTGATGTAGAATAAGAAGCAACCACTTTTTCAAATAATCTTGTGTATTATCTGCTGATGAATATAACATATACACAGAATCTTGATATGGATTATGAGGTTCTATAGGTTCCCAGTAATGCAATTCGCTACAATTACTATACTTTCTTATTCTTTTATGCAAATCACATTTTCTCACCATTTTTACACCAAGTTTTCCTGTATTATTGGTGATTGGAATCTTATATTTGATCTCATCTTTTTCGCAATACATTTCAATGAAATCGTGAAAATAATTTTGATAATATTCGGTATTTATACTTAACCATTTATTAATTATTTTTTGCTTCTCCATAATATTCCTCTCCTTATTTACGCTATGTCAGATTTCGCAATCCTTTCATTGCAACACAATGCCAGTGGGCCAAACTGTCCCACTGGCATAATCGACTTGCATTGATAACATTTGCATATTCTGCAAATCTCATCAGGAAATCCGCCATTTTTTCATATTACAAATTGCAAAACTCGATTCATTAGCATTTATACTATACAATTTTTTTAAAAAACAAGATAGTTTCTCTCTTCATTGATGAAACAGACTTATTATTCTTTAACTTTGAAACTTTATCTGGCATTCTTTTATTTAATATGTTGCGTTCAAATTGATATACGCATTTTCCATGAAAGTATTCGCTTAATTCGATTGTAACTTTATCCAGACATACAACTTCATCATCAACTTTCCTGTTTCCAACCGTGAATAACAAATACTTATTTTCTTTGACAACTCGAAATAATTCTTCCAAAATCTTCTCATAATCAATGTAAAAACTAACTACTTTTCTCGCCTTCTTCTCATCGCGAACAATAAGTTTATTATAAAGTGCTGATAAAGTTACACTTCTTTGCAATATTCCAGACTCCTCTATCTGCGACAACGAATACCCTATTCCCCCCAAACTTTTCCTATCCAAACTGCTGTAATTCTGTAATAAGCTATCATCTATTTCAATCTGCAAATCCTCGTTTGGAATCCATCGCAATTGCAACATAGAGTACTGACCATATGTAACTGTGGTTGCATTATCTCCATATGGTGGGGAAGTGGAAACAATATCTACTGAATTATCAGGAATTTTTTCTCGTAATATATCCATAGAATCGCCACAATATAATGCCGCTGAACAATCTGAACGATATGCTCCTCCATAGTACTCTTCAAAAATTTCTTCTGTTTCGGATAAGCATTTTATAAAATAGGATTTTACGTCCACATTAAATATTTCAATATCTTCTTTTGTCTTTGCATGAAGTTTAAATGTCGACTCTCGGTCATTTGAGGAATATTGAACAGTCCTTGCAAATGCAATCCACATAACGCATCTATAATCCACTTCCGGTTCATTAACAATATTCTTTTTTATAATACTAAGTTCATTTATTATCTCAGGTTTAAACCACTTACTGATTTTAGGAAACCAATAGTTAAACTCTATTGTCGTATCTAGCTGTACTTTCTCAATTAATTGTTGGTTCTTTAGATTTAGTTTCTCCAAATCTATTTTTCTCAATTTTACTGTTGTTATCAAATATGCAAACGGATTAATATCAATTCCAATCGCATCTATTCCTTTTATATTTGCTTCAACAAGCGTTGTACCTGAACCCATAAATGGATCTAACAACACATTAATTGTTTTATCATGTTTGGCAAAAAGTTCAATTAGTTTAGATTGCATAACCGGAACCATAGTTGCTGGATAACGTATTAATTTATGAATATGTTCCTTTTCTGCACCCTCTTTAAAATCCCAGTAGTTCGGTTCAGAGTCTGTCAATTTTTCGATATCTCGTATTACTTTTTTTTCTACCTTCATAGGGCTCACCCCACTTCATTTTATCCAACATTAGTAATCTTGCATTCTTATTGTACTTGGACTGTCTTTTCCAACTCTTGCTATGTTATTAATATAACCATTTAGTATTATATGGGCGTTATTGTATGACAAACGACCTAATCTCTTTATGGCAAATTTTCTTTTCTCAGCACAATATTCCAAACCGTGTCTTTCCTCTATTAATCTTTTGTCTAGTGGCGAATTCTCTACAATTTGCTCCTCTTTAAGATTATCATACATAGCTTCTTGCTCGTTCCATTCAATCGGTTTCTTTAATTCTATTTCATTTTTTAGCGATTCATCTGACAACAAATATGCTTCACCCTCGCAGTTTAAAGAACACAAATCTAAAACGGAAGCATCAATATGTAACACTCCCAATATTTGCTCTCTATGTATATAAGAGTTCGGTGTATTATTATCATAATTAAAAAGAAAAATTGCATTCTGATACAAATCTGAACACTTGTCCTCTTCAATAGTGTTTTGCTCTTTAAACAAAAGTAACTCTAACATATTTTTCTTCCTTTTCCCCGTATCTTTTCTTACAACACAGTCACAACTTTGTGTAATCAAAACACCAATAACTTTTTGGTCTGATATTCCAAATTTCCTTTTATAAAATGATGAAAGTTCCAATTGAAAAACATCCCCAAAACATATATCCTCATATCCTATGTTTATATCTACATCGATATATTGATATCTATTCCACAAATATTGTTGATTAATTAACTCTAACGTCTGCATTTGTTCCTCTTTTAGAGATTTTGCTTGTGAACTACTAATAATTTTCTTAAAAACATTAATATAATTTACCCCTTGCTTCATGTAGTTCTGATAATTTTGAATTTCCATCAAATTCATCACACCATTCATTAATTTGTAAATATTGTGCTCTCCCTCATTCTCAAGATTATATCTAAAAGTCCTAAGCCTCTCGAAATTGACTTGCTTAGTAAAATTTTCGAATTGTACTAACATATCATTTTTAGCATTCTTTATGTTAATAAAAATAGCATTAATAGTATGACCTATAATAGAATTAAAAACAACTTCTTTAAAAACTGCTTTTTCTGGCTTCATCGGATTTTCCGGCTTACAAATAACATACAATTCATATGCCAACTGCTTAGCCTCATTTTCCGAAAATCCTATATCTATTAGATACTGAAATCTTTTAAACCAATCTTGATTAAGTTCTTTCATCAACTGTTCATGTGTAAAAATCATAAATATATTTACATTTTCTTGAAGATGATTTTTTATCAAGGTGATAGCCTGAAATACACTATCCTTCCCGTTCATATCCTTATCAAGAATCCACAATGTATTCTTCTTGTCAACATTGGCAATCTCTGAAAGTTTGCTCAGTTTAACATATTTCAAAGATTGACTATTTATTTCAGAAATAGTATCTTCTAGCCATAACAGGGAGGACTCCTGTGTTTGCCTTCCCACAAAGTAATCCGCAATTTTTTTTAAAATTGTCTTGCTATACACTTCTTCGCTTTCTTGTAATTCCGAGATTGTTTGAAAACCCGAATCATATAAAAACTGATTTTCTGCATCTTCTAATTCAACAAGCCCTAAACAGGAATCTATTTCTTTACCGCCAAACTGTTCAATACCGTTTCTATTATCATCATCAATAGAAACTATTTGATTAATTTCTAAATTCTTCAGAACTGGTCTAAGTTTTATCATTTGCCTCTCCTCAAAATTTTATTCTAAATTTGAACCTATTTCCATAATCGTTTCTCTCCGGTAATAATTCGATACTAGCCCCACTTAATGCCAACAATTCCTGTACAATATAGAGTCCTAGACCTCTACCTAATTCTTTTTGCGATTTAAATGGTTCAAACAATACATTTTCAATTAATGAATCTATACCTCTACCATTATCCCAAATTGTTATGCTTTGTCTTTCTGCATTGGATAATTCAAAACAAATAACAGGTTTTGAAACAGAAAATTTTTCCAACCAATATTGGGAATTCAAAACTATGTTATCAAAAATAACCATTGAGTTTCCTTCACTCATTTTGACATAAAAACTTTCTCCTTCAACTCTACATTGAATATTTCTTTCTCTTAATTGTTCTGCTATTACACCAGTTTTTACATAGTTTTCCATTAAAAATTCTCGAATTGGAATATTCTTTTCATCTTTTAATCTATTTCTATGCATAGGAGCAATATGATTTAACTGTAAATCCAAATCTTGAATTTCGCTACTAAGTTCTTGGTAAATTATACATAAATGTTGTCGCAATTTTTCATGTATTTCAAAATTCTCATAACAAACCTTTTTCAAATCATCTGCAACTTTAGCCATTTTGCTGTAAATCCTATATAATTCATGAGTAACAGTTTCCATAATAATAGATTGACCCAATAATGGAATAATTTCTTTATATTCTTCTAATTTTTCATTCAGCAAATTAATTTTTTGTTCTAATGCTGTATTATATTTTGAACTTACATATTTAAATTCAGTCGCCTGACTTATTACAATATTTTTTGTATCGTCAAAAAAACTAAGTTGTTCAGAATTAGCCCTTGCATCCTTTAATACTTTTTCAAATTCCTTCTCGCTATTTTCATATTGTTCTCCAATGTCTGGCTCAATCTCAAACTTTATACTTTTATCTGCATTAAACCAAAATTTTGTCTCTTTGTCTTCTTTTGGTGCTGCAAAATTAGCCCTGAAAGCAATTGTATCCCATAAAAAAACTTGTTGCGCAATTACACGAGACAATATATTTAGAAAATTATAGCCATTTTCATCTTGCAATATTCCTTGCCTGTTTGTTTGCTCTTTTAGTAATTCGCTTTTTTCCCCATCAATTTTAATATATCCTGCAACATTTCCTTGTTTGTATATAGTTGCTTTCGACTTCTGACTCAAATTCGTGAAACCAATCCAGTCCGTCTCTCCATAAGGTAATACCCTGAATCTATCTCTATAAATATATATACCTGCGATTTGCTTCCATAATGCACCTATTTTTGTAAAATTCTTTTGAATATAAATACTATTCTGTAAAAGATCTTTTGATATTTCTGTTCGATTTGCAGCCTGCATATCAACTGCATAAAAACTACCACAAAATGAAAAATCCACTGCGTATTTTTCGTCAATTTTATTAAAAATATCTTCCCTTATCCACGGAATTTTTTTCTTAACATCTTCTGGATTATTAAAATCGATTTCCGTTGAATGCAGTCTATAATTTTCATAGTTACAACGATCTTCTACTAATTGAATTTTCAAAGATTGTTGTTTTTTTAAATATTCATCTTTTGTTCTATTAAAATACTTATCCTTTATATCAGACGATATTTTCAAAACACCTTTATCCATTTCAAAATGCACGCTTACATCACTTAGCATATCCACGATGTTCTCTTCTATTGAATCAACCAAGAAATTTTCTCCATTAATATCAATTTTTAGATTGAATTTATCCTCAATTTGTTTTGATACAAATGGATTTGTCATTGACAATATTTCACTTTGTAATCTTAATCTTTTTTCTCTATTCAACACCCAAAAATTTGCATTTCTAATCCCATATATTTTAATGCATGTGCCATATTTGCTTTTATTATCAATAATTGGTTTTATATCGGCTGTTATCTCTTCAAAGTCCGCATCTTCTGAAAAACCTTCCCAATCCATTCTTATTTCAAATCTATTACAGCCTTTTTGCTCTATATACTCAACATCCAATTCCTCTCTTGCCTTTAATCTATCTAATCTTGGCACTGTTGAGACTTCAATGTATTTTCCCAAACGCTGAAATGATAACCTACCCAAACCTTTTTCACCAAGTGTTCTTCTTTTAAAATATGGCGAGAACTTGTTTTCTTTTTTATAATTGGTTGCCAAACGCAAAAAACTATTAATAATAATTGATGGCAACATGCCGTTACCATTGTCCTGTATAGTAATCATCCCTTTACCATATTGTGTTTCAATATCATTTTCAACTTTAACTTGAACACTTGTTGCATCTGCATCATAAGCATTTTTTATCAATTCTAATAAAGCAACTAACTCATCCGAAATCAGTTGCTCACCCAAGTGATATATTAGCCTTGCAGATGCCTTAATTGGTATCGGTCTAGAAAAATCCATGTTGATCACCTCCTATTTTAGTTTTTATTATAACAGTTTAAAATATAAATCACAACTTTTTTAACAAAAATTCTCTCACAATATATTCATCAAAAATTTGTATTTTCTACTCTCTCCATTTAATTTCATATCCTTCAAAACTTCCTTGTGTTTTTTCGTTACATTATGCTTCTCCACATAATTTTGTCCTTACTTTGTCCTAAACTCGCCCACCAACCCCCTTGAACCTCTTGAAAACACTTGCTTTTTTCTCTATTTCTCCACTCCTGCCGTAACATATAAATACAATCTTATTCAAGAAATCACCTTACTCCTCAACTCCTCCCACGGCTCTGATAATCCCTATTAATCTCCTCACTCCAATCTGCCCTCAATTCCTTATTTGCCCTCACACTGCAGACTGCATTTGCAACAGACTGATATACTACCTGCGTGCCTTCCTTGTCCGCATGATAATTTACTGCGCGGTCTGCATCAATACCGTAACGCGCCGCCGTTTCCACCGCATCAATATTTGCTCCAATGAACAAAAACTCCCAACCATATCTTTTCTTCTGGCGCTCAATCATCTGTTTCACCTGCTCACTACTATAACGACGGCTGGCATTTTCCATCCCATCTGTCATAATCACAAACATAGTGTTTGCCGGAACATCCTCCGGTCTTATATATTTGTGTATGTTACCGATATGATGAATCGACCCTCCAATCGCATCCATAAGGGCCGTGCTGCCTCCCACGAAAAAATCGTCCTCTGTCATTTTTTGAACCTCACCGAGTTTTACCCTGTCATAAAGCACCTCGCTGGTATGGTTGAAGAGAACCGTAGATACATAACATGGAGCATTTTGTTTCTTTTGCTTTTCAATCATTGTGTTAAAACCGCCCACTGTGTCACTTTCCAACCCGGACATGGAACCGCTTCTGTCCAAAATAAATACTAATTCTGTGATATTGTTGTTTTTCTTCATAATAAAAACCTCTCTTTCATTTGATGTAATCATCATACATCGTGGAAAGAGAGGTTTGGTCGCATGAGAAGCGACATTTACGCCCCTAATAAACTTTGGTCAAATGCAAACAGCACTTCATTGATTTCATAAATATTATAATTCCCGTGACTGATAAAATATTGAATGATAACGTCGAATTTATTGCTGTTTGAGAGCGCGAATCCTGCTTTTCGAAGCATATCTTCTGCCTCATCCAGATTAAGTTCTAACGCTATGGCAAATGCGATGGCTGTCGTTTTGCTTGGCTTGTACAGAATGTTGCTTCGAATTTTAGAAAACAGTTTGCGGTCAATATTGGCTTTTTTATAGCATTCTGCATCCGTCATACCTTTTTCATCAATCTTGCGAAGCAGCATTTCCGCGAAGCTTTCATCCATTTGCCCCAACATCGTATCTAGGTCATCTTCCGCCATCAAGCATTTGCTTTCATAACACGAATATTGCATAATCGGTTGCATTGGAGCATTTCTGCGCATGTTTTCACGTCGGTAATCGGTATGCTCGTCCACATAATTGTCATCTATGTATTCCGCTATGTCAGCAAATAGTTTTCCGCTAATCTGATAAGCCGCTTTGTCAAATATAACAAGATATACCTGCATTTCATTTTCAAACAGAAACTCACGAATGACATCCATTGCCACCTTTAGCGCTTGGTCTTTCGGATACCCATAAATTCCTGATGAAATGAGTGGGAATGCAATGCTCTCACATTGGTGCGCCTTTGCAAGTTCTAAAGATTTACGATAACAGGACTCCAACAATTTTTTCTCGTGATGGTGCCCACCTTGCCAGACAGGCCCAACTGCGTGAATAACGTATTTGCAAGGCAGCTGATATGCGCCTGTTATTTTTGCATTTCCGGTTTCGCAGCCACCTAGGGTTCTGCATTCTTGGAGCAGTTCTATTCCTGCCGCCGCATGGATTGCGCCGTCCACACCGCCACCTCCAAGGAGTGATGAATTCGCCGCGTTCACGATAGCATCTACTTTCATTTTTGTAATATCGTTTCTAACGATTTGTAAAGGCATAATTGGTCCTCACTTTCTTTCCTCGTGGATTCATTTTAACACGCCAACTTGGACAAGTCGACAGATATTTCCAACGCTCTTAAATATCATCCTTGATTTTCTTGTAAACTTGATGTTCCAAATTGGAACATCAAGTTGGTATATTCTTCTTTAGTTAGTTGGAAGCAAAAATCCTTTGGAAATCTGTCTATATTGCGTTTCATAGCCTTATTTAAATTTCTAGTCTCCACCTGATACATCGTTGCCAAATCACTGTCCAGCATTACCTGTTGTCCTCGCACCACATATATTAAATTTCTAATTGTATTCTCATTAATTTCTTCAAAATTCTCCTTCTCATCAACAATTAATTCCATTTTTTCTTTCTCGTCCATTTTTACTGCCCCTTTCTCTTTTGAAGTCGCAAATTGCGACCTCAAGTGTATTTCGTATAATGCTGGGATTTATAAATCAAATCATTCTTCAGCACTATTCCTTTCTCAAATTTGCTGCATCTATTGTCACTCTATGAATACTCGGAATGTCAGACAAAATGTATACGGAACCACCCTCTGACCAATGTCTAAACGGTTCATATAATGTTACTATCATAAAAAATCCTCCTATTACCTTCCCTTCGCGGGGTCTATAATAAGAGGATATCATTTGTCAATACTTTTTTCATTGGACTGTTAGTCCAAAGCACTTTATGACGCTAACCAGTATATTCGTTTATAATATGCAACAAAACGTTTCTGTGTATCTTGCAAACAACACTTCTCTACATCGTATGTCATCGAGATAAGATTTTTCTTTACTAAAAACTCTTCCATATGTACGCCTAGTAATTCACTAAGCATATATAAATGGTCCACAGACGGTAATATCAATCCTTTGTACCAACGATAAATCGGCTGCACACAAGATAAATGTAGGAATTCTTGAATCATTCGCGGAGTATAACCTGCCGCTTCAATCATAGTTTTAAGTTTTCTTCCGGTTCGTTGCATGTCTATATTGGGATATGTTTGTTTTTTACTCACCTTTGCGCACCTCTTTTCATCAATGTCCACTTTTATTTCTTAATGTACACTTTTTTCTTGTCAATGTCTACTTTTGAGGATAAATAATTTACTGCATACAATTCATCACAACACTAATCATCATTTCTTTTTCATCTGGTCGTGATTCTGCAATCATAATTGTCAAAGCCACCAAAGTCATATCTGCTATTCGTTTTTCTCCTTCATTAAACAAAGCATTATTTTTATCTAGAAAATAAAGAAAAACGGTTGCCGCAATACGTTTGTTCCCATCAAGGAAGCTATGATTTTTTGTAATAAAATACAATAAATTAGCAGCCTTTTCTTCTAATGACTCATACACGTCATGTCCATCGAAGGATTGATAAATATTGCCAATACTACCTTTAAAAGAATCATCCTTCTCTTTACCGAACAAATCTGACTCATCTCCAAAACGTGTTTTTTGAATCACTCTCATACATTCCTCATATGTAAGAACATGCGTTGCTTGATTCCCTTTTGGACGTTTCAATGTTTGATGATCATATGCATCCAATAAGTCAAGTGTATTATTATACCTTTCAATGACAGACAATATTTGTTTACTATCCAACTCATTTTCTGTACGCTTCATAATGCGTATTACTTCACCTAATTGCTGGATACGTTTTTGATTCACTGCATAACCTTGTAATATGTACTGCTTTAATACGGAATTAGCCCAACGTCGAAATTCCACACCTCGATTAGATTTTACACGATAACCAACTGAAATAATGATATCTAACGAGTAAAATGGAACTAATTGGGTTACACCCACAACACGCATTTTTTGCGTGTTGTATTCTTTTTCAACTTCATTTTCATTGAAAACATTATTAATATGTTTACGAATGGTCTTTTCGTCTCTATCAAACAGCAATGCCATTTGATTGGCACTAAGCCATACTGTCTCACCTTTTACTTCCGGTCAAATGAAAAAGTAAATTCCAGTTTCTTTTGATTTGTCCTCTTATTTTGCGATTTGAGGAAATATTTTTGAATTACCCTATGTTAAATACCCCTCAAACGTGCTATAATTCGTTTTGTAAAAGTTGTTTGTTTGCAT
>JAEIGA010005728.1_pt1 | contig 18937 bp, 26 predicted proteins | sample 9270691 | NCBI WGS metagenome assembly JAEIGA01 (sample SAMN17057246, study PRJNA624740) | gut metagenome | biome: biome; isolation source: fecal sample | host: Bos grunniens | place: China: Xizang | collected 2019 | reverse complement strand
TCTAATATTCTCGAAGAAGAAGAAGAAGAAAAAGACCTCATTACTAAACAGTCTAAAATCATATGGGGATATATTAAATATATTAATAGTTCTGATTTTGAGGAGACTGAGGGACAATCTTTAAATATTTATTTATTCTTTTTTAGATGTTTTATAAGCATAATTGACGAACTTGCCGACATGCATGATCTAGGTGTCGATGAAATAGAAATTAATGGTATTACTCAATACAGATACTACGGACATGATAAAGATGTTGAGAATTTCTTAAAAGATCTTCAGGAAAAAGTTGAAAAAAGCAATATTTATCGAAAACTTTGTAAAATCTTATCTTAAAATGGAAAATAACATTGTTTGGAAATCGGGATTTAGGGTTAGACTTGAAAAAGCTGTACTTTATTTTAAGAAAAATTATCCAGAAAAAGAAAACTCTATAGAGTATAAAAAAGCAGTAGATAATTTTGAATCAAGATGGCACCAAAAAGCAAGAACTCAAACAGAAAAAGCAATATTAAAAAGAGAATTAGATAAACTCAAAATATAAAAGGAAATTTCTATATAAAAGAAGGATCAATTATTATTGGTAATGGAGGAAGAATATAATGGATAAGCATAAAATCGGTTTTTGGGGATGTCCTCAAAAAGGAAAATTAATAATCAAAACATTAGAAGAATTAGGTGGCAAAAATACACACAGTGCATTAGGAACTTATGACAGTTTAATTTATTTTATCAAAAAAGTTGATAATTCTATTGGATCAGTTGGATTAAAAGAACTTGACCCAGAAATTAAAGTGTACCATATAGGTGAATTTTTAAAAGAAAGAGACGAATCAAGATCGACTAATACGGATAAAAATCATTTAGAAAAAAGAATTGAATATGATTTACCAGAAGGATACGAACTAGATAAAATAGAAAATGGAAAAATTTATTTAAAACCTACTAGTAAGTATCCAAAAACATATGAAGAAGTTTGTAAAGTTCTTGGAATTGAGAAAGTTACTTTAATTCCATATCTTCAGGAATCTGGGCTTTCACTTCATAGATCAAATCTTTTTGACAATATTAACATGCTTCTTAACATTAAAGATGCATATTGGAAAATTTATATTGAATCAGGAGAAAAAACACAAGAAGATAAGGTAGTAAAATTTGTCATATCAGAGACTCTTCTTACCATTAATTTTCCAGAAGAAGAGGCAAAGAAAGAATTTGTAAAAAACTTTTCAAGACTGCTTGAAAATTTAAAATAATATTATAATTAATCTTTAAACTATGGAAAACTTATTTATTAGCTTAGACGAAGCATTTGAAAGAGATTTTTTGGACAATATGAGAGCAAGTAAATTTGAAGGAGTTTTACATGAAAGAGAATATGTAGACGAAATTCCTATGTCAGATGCACTTGACGAATTCTTAAGACAACATAACGAAGAAGAGGAAGAAGAGTGTTTTTGGTAAAGAAAAGGAGGACTTGTTCCTCCTTTCTATTTCGCCATAATAGCCTTATATATATATATATATAAGAAAACATTTAAAATTAGTATATTATGACTGAATTAGAAAAAAGACGGAAGGAGATTATTGAAGAAAGATTAAATAACTCCGTGCCAATAGAGCCTCTTTATAGAGGATCTTTGGCAGAAATTAAAAGATTAAATGTAAAAATAGGAGAACTCGAGTCATTAAAAGATGAAAATGAATTTCTCCTTCAAGAAAATGAGAGACTGAAGAAAGAACTTGAAGAGTTTAAGAATTTTTCAAAAGATAAAGAAATTTTAAGACTTGAAGAAGTAATTAATGAGTTAAAATCAAAAGATGAAATGAGGAAACTTGAAATACAAAAGAAAGATTCCTCTATTATCAAAAGAAAAGAAGAGACGATTTCTTTACAGAAGAAAATAAGTAAGTTGTATGTAAAAATATCTTCTCTATCTGCAATCAATATTTTACATGAAAGTAATATTAGGAGTAGAGAATTTAAGATAGGACAATTAGAAGAAGACATAAAAACTTTAACTAAAAAACTTTGTCTTATTAAAGAGATTCTTGAAATTATTCAAAGAGTAGATGATGAAGATGAAAAATTAGAAATCTTCGAAAAACTTAATAAAATATTACAAGATGTTGAAGAGAGTAATAAAAGCTCATAGAATTGCAGTATATGAGTGTAAAGAGACAGAAAGATATTTAGAAGGACTCGAAAAAGTTCTTTGGAAAATAGTACAACCGTTTGCTTATTTAGCATGTTGGTTTTGTAAAGTAATTTAAAAGAGAAAAGGCGAATTCGCCTTTTCTCTTTTTTGTTCCCTTAAAGTCCTTAAATATGAGAAAATTATTATATTATGTTGAAAAATTTTTTATTTAAGCTTAAATTAGCTTGGAGAATACTAACAGAAAAGCAACTTTATAGAATTTATTTCTATAAAAATGAAGAAGAAATAGGCGTATGTCAATCAGAAATACTTAATGACGATCCTAATATTGATCAATTAATCATGAGTCACCTCATTAGTCGAACTGAAGGAGTCGCATTTGATATAGGTGTTTATGAAACTCCTGAATCGGGGGAAGAAGAATATGCAGTAATAATGAGATCAATAAAATCAGGTTGGCATCTTCCTATAAAATTATTCAAACATAGACAACCAAAGAAAGCTTTACAGGCAGCAAAAGATTTACTGTATAAGTTGAACTATAATTATGGCTAAAAAGATATTTATTTGTTTAGGTAGTTTTTTATCTGCTATTTTAATTTCTTTAGCTCTTATTTCTTTAAGTAAATTTTTTGGCATTTTACTTTTTGGGCTTTTTTCTTTATTTATTTTCTTAATTTTCTTAATCTTTTATGACTTATCTATATATAGATTTTATTTAATAGATATTACGGGTATAATTTTCAATGATCGCAGTCTTCCTGATGAGATTACAAAAAGTAGAAATTTATTTTCATTCAATTTAAGATTTTCTCCTGCTAGATCAGGAAAAGAATACGATGGACCTGAAACCAGATTTAAAATAGTGTGTACTACTTTAATACCTGCAATTAATTTTCTCTATTTTTGTAGTAAAAATACAGACTGTAGACCTAGAATCTTTAAAAAGATTTTAAAAAAATTTTTAATAGATAGACGTAAAATAAATAATACGAATGTATTTCATTTTCATAAATTTATATCAGAAAATCAGCCTTTTGATGTAACTATCATAGAAGATAGAAATAATAAAACTGACTTACTTCATAAAAGAGAAGAAAAATTAGTGAAAGAAATTATAAAATATCTAGAAACAGATGATTTTAGAAAAGAATTTATTAGTTCTAGGAATAGATACTATAGACCCTTCTAAATTTAGAAAGATAGAAAATTATAGATTTAGAAATAAACCTAAAGGAGGACTATGGACATCTCCAGAAAACAGTGAATTTGGATGGAAAGATTTTGTTATTTCAGAATCTTATCGAACAGATAAATATCTTTCTAAATGTACTTTGATAACTCTCAAAGAATCTGCTAAGATTTTTATATTAGACTCTACCGAAGATTTTAAAAAAGTTCCTAAATATTTTTGTAAACCTAAAGAATTTGAAGAATTATTTTTAACAGAAGAATTAATTAATTTTGAGGAATTATCAAAACACTATGACGGACTTTGGCTGACAATGAATGGGCTCAAAGAACTTTCAGGTTTTGATATTTTTGATTTTGAAACAAATCATCTTTCTTCAATAGGGAATTTATATGGATGGGATGTAGAAACAGTTTTATTATTTAATTTAGATTGCATTGAAAGTCATGCTTAAAGAAGAGATAAACGCAACAATTGATAGATTAATAAATAATATTGATAAACTATTAGAATTATTAAAAGAAAATGGAAGATAATTGTATTAATACTCTTGAATTAGAAAATGTAAAGAACATCTATGTCTGTGGTGATATTCATGGAGGATTTGCAGATTTAGTATTCAAGATGGAAAGATATAAAATAGAGAATTCTGTTGTTATTGTATGTGGAGATTGTGGATTTGGTTTTGAAAATCCTGGACACTATCTTCATATATATGAGAAAAAACTTGAGAAAAAATTAATGAAATATAACAACTTGATTCTTTGTATTAGAGGTAATCATGATGATCCTAGATATTTTGATGATCCAGAGTTTATTCCTGACTTACCAAGACTCAAAACAGTTTCTAGTAATATTATTTTAAATATTTGTCGATACAATATTTTATGTGTCGGCGGAGCTATTAGTATCGACAGAAAAGATAGAATAGAAGCTGACAGAAAGCAAAAAAGAAAAGATCACCCTAAATGCTATTGGGAAAATGAAAAGATTACAAAAATATCTGAAATAGAAAATATACCTTGTAGAATAGATATTGTCCTATCTCATGAGGCACCTGTGTCCTATGATCCACCTTTGATAAAAAATAAAAATATGTCTAATGATCTTTGGGATGATATACTAGACTCAAGAAACTACTTAGAAAAAATTAACACAAGAATTAGACCTCTAAGATGGTACTATGGGCACTACCACAAAAGTCTATCTGGGTATACGGGCAGAACTATCTGGAGATGCTTGGATGAATTAGAAATTGTTCAAATACCTGAAAAAGAAGGGGAAATTTTAGGAACTATACTTGATTCCGATGAAATCCTTCTAAGTAGAAAAGAACAAGATGAAGAAAAAAAGAAACGAATAACTTTAAAGAAAAGATAAAAAGACATTATAAGCTAGTTCTGAATCCAGAACTAGCTTATTTTTATTGTAAATAGTATCTTTGTAGCCTTCATAAACCTTATAAATGAACTAAAATTTGGAATTTATGATAGCTAGTGGTATTTTGTTTAAAGCTGGATTTGATATGTCTAGCTATAGTGATGAAGATATATTAAGACAATATAATCCATACAGTAAAAATGCTTGGTCAGAAGATATTCCTACAACTACAGAAGGGGGAATAGTAACAAAAGAAGTCATTCTTGGTGATACCGTAAAAATCATTGCCTATAAAGGAAACGAATCTTTAATTGAGCAAGTACTTTTTTCTTCTAGATGCATGGAAATTGCAGCTCCAAAATTAGTTAGAGTTGTTCAAATTAATCCAGGATTTTATTTACTTGCTTTTCCTTATTATCGACTCAGTACAGATGACCTTGATGATGACGTTTATCTTACTGATGAAGATATTACAGATGAGGATGAAGAATTTTTTGAACTTAACGAGACAATTGAATCTACAGTAAAAGAACTCGGAAGAGTCTCTATGTTCTTTATGCAGATAGGAGATAGTGACAAAGAAATTATAGACAATATCAAACTTTATGCAGAAAAATGTTTTAAATTTCAAGACCCAGAAGAAGATGATTACGTAATTACAGATATTTCCGATTATATATCAGAAGATCTTGAAGATAGTTTCAAAGAACTTCTTGATGATTTTTATAAGAATCGAAACAATAACGAAGACGATAGTGAAAACGATGATTAAAAAAGTTCAAAAATTAGAAGAAATTAAGAAAAAATTAAAACAAGATTTTGTTGGAATTGATGATGTAATTGATAAAGTAATTAAATCTATTAGTCCCTGGTATTTTACTCCAGAAGTCATTGAAAGACCTTTAGTAGTATCTTTATGGGGATTAACAGGTACGGGTAAAACTAGTCTTATCCGTAAATTGGTCGAGTATTTAGAAATGTCAGAAAAAATGATTTACTTCGACTGTGGTGAACTGGATAAAGATTCAGGACAAGCTATATCGAGTGTAATCGATTCTACTTTTGGTGATGAAGACTTTCTAGGCGGACCAAAAAATGATGTCATATTCGTATTCGATGAATTCCAAACAGCAAGAACAATTGATATACATGGAGAAGAAATCTCTAAAGCAAATCTTCGTGCGGTTTGGAGTGTAATGGATTCGGGAATTCTGGACATTAATGAATATCGTTATGATGTAGTTAAGTTTAACGATTTTGTATGTGATCTTGAACAATTTATTCAAGAAAATCCAGGGATCCCTATTAAAGACGGTTTTTATGATAAAGGATGTATTGAAACTGTAATGAATACTCTAGGAATATTTCATTATGATACTAGATTTGGTGACGATGAAGATGCAGAAGATAAAAAAGATAAATTGGAAATTCTTCCAAGATATCTGAAAAGAACTTTTATTACTTATCTTTCTAAGCATAAGTCTGGTTTTGGATATTCTGAATATCAAAAATTATTACATTCTACTACACTTGAAGAATATTTAAGTATTCTTATGAGTGCGAATAAAATAATTTCATCACCTAAAAGAATTGATTGCTCTAAGTCTCTAGTCTTTATTCTTGGTAATCTTGACGAAGCTTATAATATTCACGACGATATTTCTCCAGAAGTAGATGCAGATCTATTTAGATCTATTACAGAAGATATTGGTATTACTGAAGTAAAGACAGCCTTACAAGAAAGATTTAGAAATGAACAAATTGGTAGATTTGGAAACAATTTAATTACTTATCCATCACTTAGTAAAAGTAATTTTGAAGAAATTATTGAAAAAGAAACTTCAAGAATTTTAGATAAATTTAAGAATAATGTTTCCGTAAAAGTTGGAAGTAATTTTAAAAAATTGATTTACAACGAAGGAGTATTTCCAGTTCAAGGAGTAAGACCTGTTCTTACGACCGTCGGAAATCTCTTAACTTCAAGATTATCTACTGTCATTTGTGAAAAAACTCCTGATACATCTTATGTAGTTATTGATGTTAAATCATGTAACTATGATAAAGATTCTATTGACATTTTTATAACTTTCTTCGATAAAGACGACAAAAAGATTAAAGAAGTAAAAGAAAGAGAAAATCTTAATCTTGGTAAGCTTAGAAATATCGATAATTGTGGAAGAATTGTTGCACAAGCGGTACATGAAGCTTCTCACTCTGTAGTATATCTTAAATGTACAAATAAATTCCCTTCTTCTATCGTAGCTGTTTCTAGCATGGGAGGAGGAGTAATGTATATGGATTATCAAAAATCTTCTGATATTGCATCTAGAGAAGAAATCGATAAGAATGTTATGGTATCTCTTGCAGGGTATCTTGGTGAAAAATTATTCTTTTCAGATGAGAAATGTTTGATGGGATCAGGAAATGACATCAGAGAGGCATGGGAAGAATTGTCAGATGCATTCTACTTAAGAGGATATTTAGATCCCTTCAAATATTCTCCTAAATTTGGAGAAATTGATAGTTCAGGAAAACCATTGGGCTTACTTGATACTAAAGTAGGTGTTTCTGGAATTCGTTCTGAAATTGAAAAGAAATTTGAAGAACTTAAAGAAAAAACAAAAAATATTCTCGAATCAGAAAAAGATTTGATTCGAGAAATGGCATTGTATTTATCTAAGAATAGAACTATGTCAGTAACTACTTTCAAAAATTTTGTAAAGAAGTATTCAAAGACTATGAATCTTGAACAAATCAAGAAGTCAGAAAAATCTTTGAATGACTATTACAAATCAGCATTGTTAGGAGAGTAAAATAGAAGAGCGGCAATTGCCGCTCTTCTTTATTCGCCTCTCTGAAGCATTACTGCTTCTTTATTGTAGTTACTCTTTAATTCACTGTGCTGATCAGCACAACAAATAATTCCAAAACCAATCGCCATTGTTACTATTGTTATATATACGATAGTTTTGACTGTTTCTTTCAAAAAGTTCTTCATAGTTATTTTGTTTTAAATTGTACATTCTTATTATTACATATATAAGGCTCTTACAATGTTTTCAGACGGTAAAAATAAAGGAGGCTTACGCCTCCTTCCATAACTGACTAATCATATTCTTTGATAATTCCATTCTCTTCTCTCTTAATTCTTCAAGTACTTCTTCATTTGAAGTTAATACTTGAACTACTCCTTCATTATAATGAAAGAAAATAGACATATTCTTTTTTACCCAAAAATCTGTATCTTCTTCCTTCCAACCTTTTTTAGTTAAGATTTCTTTAAGTGCTGTTTTTTCAAGGAAGAAATTTCTTTTAATATCATATCTAAGTTGATAAATTCCTTTATCTTTATATGATTTCACACAAATAAATCGAGCAATTATTTCTTTCTCATAAGAAATATTGTAATTTATCCAATACATCCGTCTATTTTCTCCTTTCTTTTTTGAAGAAATTAAGTTTATCCACCACAATTTCTTTCCAAGAAGAGATGATCCAAAGTTAAGCCAGTCTTTAACTAGTTCTCCGCCTAATTTTAAATTTTCTACTATTCCTATAAGAATATAGGCAACACAGCAAAATGCAATCAGTAATAATACAATAATACAAAAATTTTCCATAATAATTCTTTTTAATATAAGAGTTTTACTGGAATTTCTCCCAAAATCAGAAAAAAAAAACGGTAAATCTAGTAAAAGAAATCAAAATTTTGACTAATATGACTGGAAATACTAATTCTGGCCTTTCATTGTCAGCTTTTCTCGAGACTGTTGTAATAAATGTTTCAAATAATGTTGGGAAAATTATTTCTCCTATCATTACACTGAGCTACTCAGGACTTACAAAAGAATTTACAAAATTTCCAGTCATAGAGAAAATTCCTGAAGGTACAGACTACACAATATCTTTTTCTAACATTAATCATTATTTAACTCCTTCTACTATTACTGGTAAAGCTATTTCTGGACTTACCAGAAACTATAATGGAGAATATAAAGCATGTCTTCTTACTGTAAATTCTAACTTAAGTTGTTCTATAACTATTACTTCACCTAGTTTTACTGCTGTAATGAACAATGGTGATACATTACAATTAGTGTGGGGAGAGACTGCTACAATTTCATTCTCAGATATCGATGGATATATAACACCAGAAAACATTACTGTAACTGCAAATCAAAGTGCTATCTCTATTGAAGGCATATATGAAGAAGTTAGTGTTGAAGTAAAAATTATGGACCTAGAAGGTAATCTACATAACATAAATTCATGGACAGGAGGAAACAATGCTACTGGAGTAGTTCTGATAAGTGACAATGTATCTCTTGTAATTGCACCAGATGAATGGTGCTCTACTACAGACGGAGAGTGGGAAGGATGCAGTTCTTCAAGCATGCATAATCTAGATTCAGGTGATTTATTTATTAATAATTATATTATTACTGCTATACAAGATCCAGAAGAAATGGTAAATGATTTTGATGGTTTAAAAAATAATATAAACTGCCTTAATTATCTTGGAACAGACCAAACAATATATTCCCCTGCAATGTCATATTGTAAAAATTATAGTAAAGGGTATAAAGGAACTCTGGAATGGTATCTTCCAAGTGCAGGAGAATTGAATGAAATTATACAAAATAAAGACCTTATAAATAAAGCACTTAACAAAATTTCTGGAAAATTATTAGGGACAAATACAGAATTATGGACAAGTACTGTAGGATATCATTCATCTCCTACTCTTGGTTTTTGGTACTATTCCTTTCAAGATGAAGGAATACTTCAAAACTTTAATCTTGATACTAGTGCAAATAGCTCATTTGGGGTTCGTCCTGTAAGTTCTTATAATTCAAATCTTTTCATTTTTGATGCTTGTGGATATATGTCTATGGCAGAAAATGGAATGACTTGGGGAGATTGGATGGAGTCAAGCTATTCGCCTAGAGAAATTGATCCAACTACTATAACTGGATCTACTTCTCTTGATGAAATAAATTATATATCTCCTAGAGAAACAGACAAAACTAGTGTTAAAATATATAGTTTTTATTGGAGTAATTCTAAATATTTATTGCATGGATATAATTATTACGATCTTTCTACTCACACTCATGATGGTTATGGTAGAGCAGCAGTTTATTTTTATATCTATACTGATGGATATAGTTATATGAATAATTTTTATATTTATAAAGATACCGCTATTGTTCCGTATGCAACATATATGGGATATAATTATGAAAGATAAAAAAAAAAGATAGAGGAAATTATATCCTCTATCTTTTTTTTATTATCGCATCATAGGCATTCCGCCTGGCTTATGTCCTTTACAACATTCTTCTTCCGGCTCATCTGTAATCGTACAGTCGGTCAAAAGAATCATTGAAGAAGATGATACTGCATTTTCAAGACTTACTCTTAATGCCTTAGCTGAATCAAGAACACCGTCTTGTGTCAAGTCTACATACTTCTTTGTCTTAGCGTTAAAGCCCTTACCCTTCTTAGTTGAAAGAAGCTTAGAAATTACTTCATCTCCCGATACACCTGCATTATTACATACATTCCAAGTAATAGCCTTAAGAGATTCTAAGACAATCTTAATACCTACTTCTTCATCTTCAGTCCATTTAGAACCCTTCTTGAAAAGCTCTTTCAAGCCTTCTTCAGATGCCCACAAGAAAGTATAACCACCTCCTGGAACAACGCCTTCAGAAATAGCAGATTTAGAAGCAAGGATAGCATCTTCAATAGTTGCTTTCTTGTTTACTCTTTCTACTTCACTTGCACCACCAGCATGAATTACGCCAATGCCGCCTGACAAATTAGCTAAACGCTTTTCCCAACGACCTCGATCATACTTGCTCAAGTTTTTATCTTCGAGTCTAGCCTTGATGCCTTCTACTCGTTCGTTTACTGACTCTTCATCGCCACAACCTTCAAAGATAATACTTGTATATTTACCGATAGCTACTTTCTTGGCTGAACCAAGCATTTCAAGTGTAGCATCTGTAACAGACAAACCAAATTCAGATGTAATATATGTTGCACCAGTAGCAGTAGCGATATCTTGCATTACTGGAGCTCTATTTTCACCAAATTCAATTCCCTTCAGTACACAACAACGACATGCACCTTGTAAATTATTCAATACTAAGGTACTCAAAACTACTTCATCCATATCATCACAAATGATAACAAAAGGACGACCTGCTTGTACCATAGGTTCCAAAATAGGAAGAAGTTGAGATACATTAGAAATCTTTTCTCCTACTACAAGGATATATGGATTAGTCATTACACACTCACCCGATTCCTTCTCTGTAATGAAGTGTGGAGAAGCCCAACCTCTTTCGATTTTCATACCATTGATGACTTCAATGGAAGTATCAAGAGAATAGGACATATCAGCTGTAATGACACCATTAATACCAACTTGCTCCATACACTCAGTAATCAATCCACCTACTTCAGAGTCATTATTAGCTGAAATAGTTGCTACCTGACGAATCTTTTCTAGGTCACCATCAACTTGTGTTGCATGACTAGAGATATATTCAGATACCCACTTTCCAGCGGTCTCCATACCTGTCTTGATTTCATTTACATTAGCACCGGCCTTAAGATATCTTTGACCTTTCTTTACCATTTCGTGAATCAAAACAGAAGTAGTTGAAGTAGAATCACCTGCTTGTTCTTCTGTACTTTGGGCAGCTTTCTTAACGATCTGAGCTCCCATATTTTCAATCGGATCCTTCAATGTAATAGCCTTAGCTACTGTTGCACCATCTCGTGTGATATCTGGATATTCACCTCCTTGAATAGCTACACACTTACCTGAAGGACCTAGTGTTGTCTTAATTGCATTTACTGTTTTTTCTACACCAAGAATAATTCTATCTTGGATATTATCATTTTGAATTTGCTTACTTACTGCCATAAACTACAATAATTTCAGATTCTGTAATTGAACGATATTTTTGATTATCTCCTGGATTTGTAAATTCTGAACCAGATCCTTTATGAATAATTATCTTGTCACCTTCTGCCAAATGTTCAACTTCAGGGCCGACACCAATAACTTCTGCAGACTCTGTTCCATCATTACCTTTCGGAATAGTTAAACCAGCTACTTTCTCAGTCTTAGCTGGATCGACTTTGATTAAAATTTTCTTTCCTAATACTCTCATAAAATAATCATTAATTAATATTCATGTATAAGATTCTTAAGGGAATTTTAGTACTTTTTACCAAAAATAAAAAGCCTTAAAAACCTTATATCTGTAAAATTAACTTAAAACTATAAAATTTTATGATTAAAGAAATTATTGGATTATTGGTCGGAACAGCTATGATTAAAAGCGGAGACAAAGATTTTAAAAATCATGCGAACTAGAGAGAAAAGCAGCCACTTCAACTTCTAGCGAAGATTATTTTCTTAAGAAAGAAGAAGGAGCTGAATATAGAGCTAGTTCATTCATTAAAGAAGCTGCTGGAATTTTTATCACAGCAGGATGTACATTATCTCTTATTGGTGAACTTAGTGGTTGTACCAAGGATGATTTTGAAGACTAAAAAAAAATATCGAAAGAGCAAAGCTCTTTCGATATTTCATTCTCCTCTTAAAATATATTGATCTCAGTAAACTTTTTAAATTCTTCCAACTCCGGTGAACTATCTATTGCTTTATTTATCTCATTTACATATCTCCCCCACTCTCCCCATTTACCTATTGTTCCAAATATTGATTCAAAACTTAAGCGTGGCCTTGTAAAAACAGTATTTTTTCCTGAAGAAGATATACATATAGTAGCTTTCTTGAAATTCGGAGAAATTGGTCTCAATGACCTTAATTTATATATTTTACTCCTATTTTCCCATTCAGGAATAGGATAACTAGTTATTATTACATATTTCGAAGTAAATACATATTTTCCATTATTTTCTATGGAAGAATATCTAAAGATTCCAGAACAATATAATTGACTTCGATCTTGTGGAAATAATTTTTCTGCATCTTTAATTATTTCAATAAGATTCGGTTCTGATCCACTATTTCTAACTTTAATCCAATAAAAATAAAATTTCATAACATATATAAAGTTTTGACGGGTTTCCCGTAAAAGCCTTATACATGTGAGAATAATTAATAATTTAATTTTATGGAAAAAAGCTATTTAAGAAGAGGTGCTTTTGCACTCATTAGTGCAGGAATTGCAGGTTCTGGTGTAGAAGATATTAGAGAAGCCGAGCTGGAAGAAAAAGAATGTCCAAACTACAAGAAAATTAAGAAAAGAGTTGGCTATCTGAAAGTATTCCTAGGCATTTTAGGAACAGGAATGGCTCTCTTGGAAGGAGAAGTTAAAGGACCAGACCTAGATTTTGAAATAGAAATTTCAAAAAAGAAAAGAGAAGAAGGAGTTTAAACTCCTTCTTTTTTATTTTCTCCCTTTTCTTATCACTGTTCCTCCTGGGATAATAGGATGCTTAAGAACTTTAATTCCCCTTGCCCCAACATAAATAATGCTTTGAAATCGATCAAGATCTGAAGAAACAAAAGATAGAGTCCCTAAGTTAATGGACTCTATTTCTTTTGATAAATCTTTACAATTCAAGTCGTCATCATTTACTGTCAGAGTTTGAATCGTATATTTTTTCACGGCAAACTAAATTTTAAGGTTTTAACAAAGAAAATCTCTTTCAATCCCACCAAGCTTTTGCATGAGTCTGAATAATTTTATTGTACAAATACCAAAGTTTTTCTTCATAAACATCTTCATAATAATATTCAGGATTTCTTTGTTTAAAGTTTTCCCAAAAACCATTCTTAGATGGACTATGTCCATTGGTTTGTCTTATTCTTTCAAAGTTTTTATCATTTACTACCTTACCTTTTGATACTTCTCCATTTTCTAGATTTTCTAAACAATGAAGAGCTATTCTCATATATCGAAGCTCACGACTTTGTCCTTCAAAATAATCACCAGTACTGTAATATTCTATCATTGATTCTAACTTTTTTCTTTGTAAATCAATCATAAATTCCCAGTCCCAGTCTCTATCTTGCCAAACTACTTTAAAATAATGTACTAAATTTCTAACACCTTTTTTAAAACAATCCCAATGAATTTTTAATCTGTTTACGGTTAATTTAATCATAAATCAATTTCAGTTACTTTTACAGAGCCTCTTCCAGAATTACTTTGAAGAACTACTTTTTCTTCACCATCCTTTGGATGCTCTATTTCATATAATGAAAAATTATCTACCGGAATACCTGATATAACTGTTTTAGGTCTCATCAATCTATCAAGTTCATTCCAAAGTTTGTACAATTTATCATCTTTATTCCAATTTCTAATATTAGAATGTAAAGATTGCATAGATTCAAGTATTTCTTGTACTTGAAGTTTATAAATAAACTGTTCACCACTCTCTATCGAATCTAAGATAGCTTCAGATATCTTTATGATAAAACAAATTACACAATCAGCTTTTCCTAATCCTTTATGTCGAAGTCTTTTATATTCTCCAATCAATTTTGGTTTAATACTTGAAAGTATTTGTCCATAATATAAACAGTCATCCTCTGTGGCATCTTTTTCTATATGTTTAACACATCTTTTTACTGAATCACAGCATGCTTTAACTTTTCCTGAATATCTTTTTTCTTCTTGTAAGAAAAGAACTAAGTCATAATACAGGAAGTCAAGGATATCATATAATCCATTTTTCTTTATAATATTATATTTTGCCATAAAATAAATTTAATCACATGTATAAGATTTTTAAGCGACTGTAAATAACGTTCCGTAGACACCAAGAAGTGTTATTATTTCTACCCAAAAGATTATATGTTCTTTTATATGATATAATACTTTATCTCTTTCTTTAATTCGATCCGTCTTTGATAACCATATAGCTAATAGTACTATAGAAGCCCAAGATAATGATATATACCAAGTTCCTACTAAAGATGTCCAAATATTATAAAAAGTACATCCTCCTATTCCACCTATCATATGTAAAGTATTATCCCTCTTATTAGTAGTATCTGGAAATATACCAACCATTAACATACCTAATGTTCCTAGTACTGGAAATATCATATATTTATCTGGAGTAACTTCAGAAAAAGGAAAAAGTAAAATCAAACTTGATACTGATACTACAATAGAGAATAATATTTTATTTTTTAATACAAAATAAGTTGAACTAATTGAAGTAGGTATATCTTTTCCTGCAATAAAATAAGTAATCAGGAGATATAAAAGAATTATTGATATCGAAATAATAGTAATTAACATAATAAATAAAAATTTAGAGAGGCCGCCTGTGGCGGCCTCTCGTTTTACTTAAATCCATCTCATATCCTCATTATCATATAATTTCTTAAGATTTTCTAAACGAAAGTGTCTAGAAACTACATGATTAGTGGTAAGATTATATTTTTTCCATTTATCTGTCTCATAACCTTCAGAAAATGTAAAGTCTTCAAAAGAAACTGTAGAATAATCTAGTATTTTCTTAAGAGATTCTTGTCCTAAGTACTTCATAGATGATCCTGACTTAAGTTTAGCCAGAGTCATGTGAGGACGATATACGGAAAAACTAAGTAAGATATCATATTTCTTAGTTAAACTCTTTTGAAGAATTCTCAAATTGTCTGAAATAATGTTTCCTTCTTTCAATTTCAAGACTAAGAAATCATTATCTGGATTCTCAAAATTTCCAAGTTCAAAGTATTCAGAAGTTTTAACTTCTTCTTCGCTCTTTAAGAATTCTGAAAAATCATAATAGTCTTCGCCTAAAATACTCTGTATATCTTCCATTACTTCTTTATGATTCACCGGATTAGCCGGTGGACCATAAAAGACAGTAATATGATGATCTCTCTCATATGTTTCTACATCTTCATCTTCCATGACTGTACTAATATCAACTCCAGAGTCGAAGTTAATATCGAGCATGAGACAAATTGCTTTTCTATCTCTTTCTTCCATATTAACTCAAACCTCCTTTCATACGATACTTAGTTTTTAATTTGTTCATGGATGATTTCAAATTAGAACCACCTTGAGGATAACCCTTTTCATCTACAATCATAAGACCTAGACCAAGCAAGTTATCCAAGAAAATTTGATTTTGTTCTAATTCTACATCCTCACGTGATTTCTTAATGAATGCCTTAGCATGACGACCAAGAAGTGCTGAAAGTTCCATTTCACCGATCTTCTGACCGCCACCACCTCGATAGAAACCTCTACCTGAGATTGGATCTTTATCTCTAACATCATTCATATCAGTTGTTACCTTATTCGAATATTGAGGCTGATGATAAAGACGTTCCAAATATACTTGTCCTGTCATAAGTGGCTTTTCTACCTTTATGAACTTGCCTTCCATATCCTTAACTGCCTTTTCGTATTCTTCAGGACTTAATACTTCCTTAAGAGCATCAAGATCAGTTAATTCTTTTTCAGGCATTTCTACTTCATACTGTGTAGTTACGCCAAGTTCATCCATCCAGGTTTGAATTTTTTCTGGAGTAAATTCAGAAAAACAGCCTACATTGAAGTGGTACACTTCTTCAAACGGCTGAGAATTATGGAATGCGATAAATTCATCAGGAGTCATATTCGCATATCGTCCTTCATAGTATTTATCTACCATTTGTTTTGCTTTTTTGCGTCCAAGGGACGTCTTTTTTAATTTTTCAACATTTGCATGAATAGTAGTAGCTATATTACCTAAAGCAATTTCTGAAATTCATTTTGTTATCTTCAAGGCTTTTTATCCTTGAATTCTATAATTTTCATTATAGATCAGCGTATATTTTCAACTCAATATGAGTTGGTGAGAACTCTTGGAAACATTATTTCAGTTTCTACGCGTTGACATAACTTTAGATTATGTACAGTATTAGGATTAAACCTTTCACTGTCTTTTCTCACTTTTCACTTCATTGTCACCAATGAAGGCAGCAATCTTCTTACTGATGGTATTTTCAATATGTTATCTGCATATTTCTATGCAGTTCAGACTATATTATCTAGGTTATACCTATAGTCGTTGAACAAGCATATTTTGCTTGATGCTGATTAAGAGATAATCTCTTCCAGCAATTAGTATAATTTTACAACCGCAATATTATACTTACGGTTAATTGTTGAATCGTTATTCCTTGATATTTCTATCAGGACAGACTATATCATCGCATTTCTGCGTCACGTATCTAGTCGTTGAACAAGATAATAAAATCTTGCTGCTGATTTAGTAAAACTATTTCCAGCATTATACGTGATTTTCCATTTATTCCAATAAATGGCCACATCAAATATATGGATTTAAAACTACTTCTATTCTTTTACCATTTACAATTGGCATTTGATTATCTGGAATAATTGCAGATACTACCCCCTTACCGCCATCGATATAACTAATTGATTATCAGTTAGTTATATTCTTAATATTTCTATTAAGTCTAGACCATATCTTTTCCATTACTAGAATTCTGTACATGGTCGTTGATGTAATTCAATTAAAATCAGAATCAATATAAGAAAAACTTTTTGAATTACATGCTGATTTGAACATTATCGTTCCAGCATTTCACAGAATTTTAAATCGCCCTGGCGGATTTTTATTTTTATTAAGCGATTTGTAATCTTTTCACCCTTTACACAACGGCTATATTTAATTAGTCTAATACGAATTGTATAGACAACCTTAAAGCCCTTCTGATCAAGAGAAATTGGAGTAAGTGTATCTGATGCAATATATTCAGGATATCTATCATATATTACTTGACGAGCTTTTGGCTTCTCAGTCATATACTCATCAATAAGTTTTTGTGAAAGAAGAGCGTAATCATATTTCATATTTTTACCCTTCTTTTTATCTTGTGCTGCTTTTTCTTCACAGTTATTTCTTTGTACAATTACATCGGCTACAACAGCATCCTCGATATTATTTTCTACTTTATAATGGAATTCTGATTCAAATTCCTGAAGAGATCCATCATCAAGAATACCACCGAGTTTTGCAATTGCATTTCTTGTAACTTCATCAAATTTACTAAGACGTGTAAGAGATACAATAGAATCTTTGGACTTTACTCGTGTACCAATCGGTGCAATCCAATTAATCTTTGCATTATTCTTTACATCAAATTGTAAATCAATTAATTGATATGCAGACATCCTATCTGCACATGATTCTGAAATAACTACAGCATCTTCATTTACTAAACCATGATATGCATGATAAAGTACATTAACATTACAACCTACTTTCACAGTATCCTTACCTAATTCGATAGGTCCACAAATAATATCACCACGCTTTACACTGTCACCTACTCTAACTTTCGGTTCTGTATACATAGTAACATCATTAATACTGTGAACGGCTGTTCTACGATTAATATGAATTAACTTACCTGACTTCTTACCTTTAATTGTAATAAAGTCTGGGGAAATTTCTTTTACTAATCCTTCATCGTCGCTATCTACTTCAAAACGTTCATTCATAACGTTATTTTTCAACTCTTCATAATGGCCTGTATCTACAATAGGTCTTTGTGCATTGTTGATTACCATACTCTGCTTTAACATTGAAGTACCCATAGAGATACGTACAGAGTCAGTAAAATTAACAAAAGGAATACGTCTTGAGGTTTCGGAAAGACGATAATCTGGATGAAGATCTATCAAGTCAATTTCTTCGATAGGAACCATCTTGTGTCCCATACGATACTTAACTTTAACAAGTCCTTCTTCATTTGGTTTGAGTGTATTAGTATTATAATCTACACAAGAAGAATCTACTACTTTAAGATTTAAATAATCTAAGTAATCGATTGTAATCTTATTAAATTCTTTATCATATACATCAAACATTACGCCATCATCTGTTACGTGAGTTGAGATGGTAAGAGCATTTTGGAGGTTCAATTTTGTTATCCTAGAGACTTTTTATTCTCTAGATCTATAATTTTCATTATAGTTCAGCATATATTTTTCACTCTATCGAGTGAGTAAGGACTCTTGGAGATATTTCTCTATGCGTTGACATATTTTAATAAATATGTATAGTATTAGGAATAAAATGACCCTTCACTATTTTTCCTTACTTTTCATTTTACTATTACTAGTAAAAGCGGCAATATCTACCGTTATTATTAATAGGTGTGTCCGCTACCATC
>JAEIGA010005727.1_pt1 | contig 18942 bp, 14 predicted proteins | sample 9270691 | NCBI WGS metagenome assembly JAEIGA01 (sample SAMN17057246, study PRJNA624740) | gut metagenome | biome: biome; isolation source: fecal sample | host: Bos grunniens | place: China: Xizang | collected 2019 | reverse complement strand
GTACGGCAAGTCTAACACTGACACAGGTTCTCCTGAGAGCCAGATCGCATTGTTTTCATACCGTATCAGCCACCTTACAGAGCACCTTAAGAAGAACAAGCACGACTTTGGTACGCAGCGTTCATTGTTGCGTTTGGTTGGTAAGCGTCGCAAGTTGCTTATGTATTTGAAGGAGGTTGATATCGAGCGTTACCGCGCTATCATCAAGACTCTTAACCTTCGTAAGTAATACTTCGAAAGGAGCGATAAGGGCTGTACGGATTGTTTTTGGCCGACAGCCCTTATTTTTGGAATGGCCGTCACTTCAGAGGCCATTTTCTTGGAAACATTTTTTTTGACGATTATAAGATTTATGGAAGCACAAAAGTTGTACAACGCTGTACAAAAGACCATCACTTTGGCCGATGGTCGCGAGATTACCATCGAGACTGGCAAGTTGGCAAAGCAGGCTGACGGCTCGGTAGTAGTTAAGATGGGCGACACTATGTTGCTCGCAACAGTAGTAGCCGCTAAGGACGCTAAGGAAGGAACAGATTTTATGCCTCTTCAAGTGGAGTATAAGGAGAAGTTCGCATCGTGCGGACGTTTCCCTGGAGGTTTTATGAAGCGCGAGGGTAAAGCCAGCGATGCCGAGGTATTGGTGGCACGTCTTATCGACCGTGCTTTGCGCCCATTGTTCCCATCTGATTATCACGCTGACGTTTTCGTTACCGTTAACCTCATCTCAGCTGACAAGGATATTCAGCCCGATGCATTGGCAGGTTTGGCTGCATCTGCAGCTTTGGCTGTATCGGATATCCCATTCGGTGGCCCAATCTCTGAGGTACGTGTAGCTCGTATCAACGGTGAGTATGTTATCAACCCTAACTTCTCACAGATGTCAGAGGTTGACCTCGACATCATGGTAGGTGGTACTATCGACAACATTTTGATGGTTGAGGGTGAGATGAACGAGGTGTCTGAGGAGGTTATGCTCGGCGCTATCAAGTTTGCTCACGAGGAGATCAAGAAGCACTGTGCTGTTCAGATCGAGCTCTCTAAGGAGCTTGGCAAGGACGTTAAGCGCACATACTGCCACGAGAACAACGACGAGGAGTTGCGTCAGCAGATCATCACTGAGCTCTACGACAAGGCGTATGCTATCGCAACCAGCGGTACAGCTAAGCACGAGCGTTCTGAGGCCTTCGAGGCTTTGGAGGCTGAGTTTGCTTCACGCTTCACTGAGGAGGAGTTGGAGGAGAAGGCTCCACTTATCCACAAATATTTCCACGACGATGTACAGAAGAAGGCTATGCGTAACATGATCCTCGATGAGGGTAAGCGTTTGGATGGCCGTAAGACCGATGAGATTCGTCCTATTTGGTGCGAGGTTGGTTACTTGCCAGCAGCTCACGGTTCTGCAATCTTTACTCGTGGTGAGACACAGTCACTCACAACAGTTACATTGGGTACAAAGCTCGACGAGAAGATGATCGACGAGGTTTTGGTACAGGGTTCTGAGAAGTTCACTCTCCACTATAACTTCCCTCCATTCTCAACTGGCGAGGCTCGTCCAGCACGTGGCGTAAGCCGTCGTGAGATTGGTCACGGCCACTTGGCATGGCGTGCGTTGAAGCCTATGATTCCTACAGGCGAGCAGATGCCATACGCTTTGCGTGTTGTATCAGATATCTTGGAGTCTAACGGTTCTTCATCAATGGCTACTGTTTGCGCAGGTACATTGGCATTGATGGATGCTGGTGTTAAGATCAAGAAGCCAGTATCAGGTATCGCAATGGGTCTTATCTCAGACTCTGCAACTGGCCGTTGGGCTGTGTTGTCTGATATCTTGGGCGATGAGGACCACCTCGGCGATATGGACTTCAAGGTTACAGGTACACGTGACGGTATCACCGCTACACAGATGGATATCAAGGTTGATGGTCTCTCATACGAGGTATTGGCTAAGGCTTTGGAGCAGGCACGTCAGGGCCGTCTCCACATCCTTGACAAGATGATGGAGACTATCTCTGAGCCACGCGAGGACTACAAACCATTCGTACCACGCATCGTTCAGATTGCTATCCCACAGGAGTTCATCGGTGCTGTTATCGGCCCTGGTGGTAAGGTTATCCAGGAGATCCAGAAGACCACTGGCACTACCATCACCATCACTGAGGTTGATGAGAAGGGTATCGTAGACATCTTCGGTAAGGACAAGGAGGCTTTGGATGCTGCTTTGGCTCGCATCAAGGGTATCGTTGCCATTCCAGAGATTGGCGAGACCTACAACGGTAAGATTCGCTCTATCGTAGACTTCGGTGCTTTCGTTGAGATTCTCCCAGGCAAGGACGCTTTGTTGCACATCTCTGAGATCGACTACAAGCGTTTCGAGACTATGGAGGAGACAGGCCTTAAGGAGGGCGATATGATCGAGGTTAAGCTCATCGCTAAGGACCAGAAGACTGGCAAGCTCAAGCTCTCTCGCAAGGCGTTGTTGCCAAAGCCAGAGGGTTGGGTAGAGCGCGAGCCACGCGAGCGCAAGCCTCGTGAGGGTGGCGAGAAGCGTGAGAACCGCGGACCACGCCACGAGCGCAAGTAACAATAACTTTAGCCTCTCACGTGCGTACGCATAATAAAAGAGGTATGAGCGACGTTACAATAACAATAGAAAATAGACAACTACGAATAAATTTATTTACTAACAAAACTTTTAGACATCTATGAAAAATCTTTTCAAAATGAGCGCAGTTCTCGCTGTTGTGGTTTTGACACTTTCAGGCTGTAACTGCTTCAAGAAGATGGCAAAGCACCAGGACGAGGTTAATTTGACTTGCACTCCTGAGGTTTTGGTATTGAACGATGGTAAGGTTGATGCTGACATCACCGTAACTTTCCCAGAGAAGTACTTCAACGCTAAGGCTGTTTTGAAGGTTACTCCAGTTATCGTATTCGAGGGTGGTGAGGTTGCTGGTACTACTCAGTACTTCCAGGGCTCAAAGGTTGATGACAACTACACTGTTATCGAGAAGAAGAACGGTGGTGAGTACACTATGCACGTAACCTTCCCATACGACGATCGTATGGCTTGCAGCGAGCTTCAGCTTCGTGCTGAGATCAAGTGTCCTAAGGGTGACTGCAAGGAGTTCACTTTGGTAAACTTGAACACTGGTGCTATCCCAACTGAGGAGGAGGCTGCTATCTTGGCTGCTGACGGTGCTGAGGCTTTGGCATTGAAGCGCGCTTTCGGTCTTACCGTTGCTCAGGGTATCAACACTTTGCAGCGTGACATCAACTACTCTACAGCTATGGAGGCTATGGAGTCTGGCTACAAGAACGTAATCACTGAGGTTACTAAGGCTAACTACGTTTACGAGATCAACTCTTCACGTCTTGCTAAGAAGGCTAAGACAAGCGAGGAGCTTACAGCATTCCAGCAGAAGGCTGCAGAGCAGAAGGACAACGATCGCATCAAGCAGAACATCTATGTAAATGGTTACGCTTCTCCAGATGGTCCTGAGAAGTTCAACGACAAGCTCTCTGCTGCACGTAGCGAGTCTGGTAAGAAGGCTGCTGAGGCTTTGCTTGAGGAGCTCGGTCTTACTCTCGACGCTGCTTCATACGGTGAGGACTGGGACGGCTTCAAGGAGTTGGTTGCTGCTTCTGAGATCGAGGACAAGGAGCTTATCCTCTCTGTTTTGAACAGCTACAACTCATCTTCTGAGCGTGAGGAGCAGATCAAGAATATGAGCCAGGTATTCGGTGCTTTGAAGAAGGAGATCCTTCCACAGCTCCGTCGTGCACAGCTCGTAAACAGCTCTGACATCAGCGGTAAGACTGACGACGAGATGGCTGCATTGGTTCGTGAGGGCAAGTTCGCTGAGCTCGACGAGAAGGAGATGCTTCACATCGCTTCTACTGGCAAGCTCTCACAGGCTGAGAAGATCGCTGTTTTGGAGGCTGCTGCTAAGGAGTACAAGAGCGTAGCTGCTTACAACAACCTTGGTGTTGCTTACGCTGAGGCTGGCGAGGGCGAGAAGGCTGCTGAGGCTTTCGCTAACGCTGTTAAGGCTGGTGGCAACGCTGCTGCTATCAACACTAACCTTGCATTGGTAAACCTTATGAACGGTGAGACTGAGGCTGCTAAGGCTTACACTGCTAACGCATCTTCAGAGGTTAAGGCTTTGGCTGCAGCTGCTGAGGGTAACTACGCTCAGGCACAGTCACAGCTTGAGGGCTACAACGCTGCAGTTGCTGCTACTATGAACGCTGACTACACTGCTGCTAAGCAGTTCATCGCTAACGACACTACTGCTGAGGCTGACTACTTGCGTGCTGTTATCGCTACTAAGCAGGGCGATATGGCTACTGCTACTGCAGAGCTCAAGAGCGCTATCGCTAAGGATGCCTCTTACGCAGAGCGTTGCAAGAAGGATGTAAACCTTCGCAAGTACATCGGCAACGAGATTCAGTTGTAATAACCGATAAGAGGGGGGGGGCGAGAAGGACAATTAGTCTAATTGCCGACACCCAAAAGAGAGAGGGCGCGACCAAATGGTTGCGCCCTCTTCAGTTTGTGTAATACCCTAATGAGTAAATACTCTGCCTCGCTGCTTCTCCTGCTTCTCGTAGGCCTGACGTGAGGCTGTTGGATACTTCAACTTGTTGAGCTCAGCAACACCGTTCTGAATATCCTTTAGCAACATATCTGCCATATCGCGCGACATACCCTGACGCACGACGATACGCATAACCACGATATCCTCAATATCCTTTGGCAAGGAGTAGGCTGGAACCATCCAACCACTCTGCTGCAGGAGGGCCTGCAAGTCGTAGAGTGTCCACTTAGCACTCTTGAGATACTCCTCGCTAAGCGACCATACGAAGAGCGGGTTCACCACCTCGTCGGAGTAGTTCTCGAAACACTCCATCTCGCCGATACGCTTATGGCAGTAGCGCGCTATCTCCATAGAGTTTTGCTGAACACGGGTGTAACCCTCACGGCCGAGACGGATGAAGTTGTAGTACTGGCCAAGCACCTGGGCGGCAGGGCGCGAGAAGTTGAGACCCACCTGTGTCACCTCGGCACCAAGATAGTTCACCGAGAAGCTCATCTCCTCAGGCAGATAACTCTTATCGCGCCAAATAACCCAACCAAGACCTGGATAGACCAGACCAAACTTATGACCCGATGTTGAGATCGAGATTACGTTCTTTAGACGGAAGTCCCAGCGCGTTTCAGGACTTACAAATGGTAAAATAAAGCCTCCTGAGGCAGCATCTACATGGATAGGAATATCGTAGCCCGTACGCTTGTTAAAGGCCTCCAACTCCTTGTCTAACGCCTCAATGTCGTCGTTGAGACCAGTCCACGTAACACCCGCAATAGGGACTACGCAGATGGTATTCTCGTCGCACATCTTAAGAGCCTCCTTTGGACATAACGTACGGTTCTCTCGTGAGAGAGGTACTTGGCGTAACTCAATCTGCCATAGTTGGCAGAACTTCTCCCACACTACCTGCATACCAGCACTCATCACAAGGTTTGGCTTGGCTGTCGATTTACCCTCCTTCTCTCGGCGTTTGCGCCATCTTAGCCACGCGGCAACGCCTCCAAGCATACAGGCCTCAGAGGAGCCAATACCGAGCGCACCACACTTAGAGTCCCCCTTTTCGGGTGTATTCCATAGGTTAGCCAAGATGTTGATGCAACGACTGGTCATCACCGCTACACGTGGATACTCCGTCTGGTCGATATAGTTCATCGAGATAGCCTCGTTCATAAGACGTGTGGCATACTCATCCATATAGGTAGTGACGAAGGTGGCAAGGTTGAGACGGGGCTGAGTCTGTGCATAGGTCTCATCCTTAACCATACGGTAGGCTATTTCAGGAGTTGTCATCTCCTCAGGGATTGTCATCGTAGGTGCAGGACGCACCATCTCTTCTGAGCCATAGACGGCTGTTGTTGCTGTAGAGTGTTTTGTGTGTGTCATAAAATAAAATTTTAAGATTATCACCACACTCAACGGCATATTCTATGCCACAAACAGACTCTACAGGGAGGTATTTCGTAGGTATATAAAAAAAGCAGCGGTAACCTTTCGATTACCGCTTTGTGACTCCGCCAGGATTCAAACCTGGAACCGCTTGATCCGTAGTCAAGTACTCTATTCAGTTGAGCTACGGAGCCATTCCTTTGCTTTTGCGAGTGCAAATGTATAACAAATTTTTCGTTCTACCAAATATTTTTGTGAAAAAATTAGAAAAAAAAGTGACGATTTTTCATCGTCACTTTTTATAACAGCTGATTATCAACACTTTACTTGATATGCTCAGCAAGGATTTTTTTCACCTCCTCGCCACGCAAATTCTTTGCTACGAGCTTTTTCTCTGGAGAGAACAAGAAGTTTGCTGGAATAGAGTTCACGTTATAAGGCTCACCAACACTCCACCTACCCTCGGCATCAGTTCCCCAAACATTAACCCACTCCATACCGTTCTGCTGAGTGAACTCCTGCCACTTCTGCTCGTTACCATTGCGGTCGAAAGATACGCCATAGATCTCAAGACCCTTAGGACCGAACTCCTTGTATGCCTCAACAAGGTGAGGAATCTCACCACGGCAAGGGCCACACCAAGTTGCCCAGAAGTCCACCAAGACCCACTTACCATAGTCGCACAACTCCGACACTGAAATCATTGTGCCATCGGCCTGTGGCAAGCACAAGTCTACGAGGTCAGCACCGATAATGGTGTTGCGAGTATTCTCGACATAGGTCTGCATCTCGACGTACGAAGGCAAATAGCTAAACTTAGAATCGATCATAGCGAAGAGCTCTGGGATACGCTCAGCGTCGCCATAGTAGTTCATATAGCGCAAGATTGGCAAGGCTATAACACTATCCTTGTTAGCAAGGAATGCTGTCTCGATATAAGCAGCCATCTCCTCATATATCTGATCTGCCTCCTCCTGACTCTGGCAGGTATAGAGACGTGCCATCATATTTCCACCGATCTCATTCTCGAAGTTGGTATAAGCATCGTGGTTTACTGAGCCTGAAACAGTGATAACATCACCCTCTACATCATAGTCTACAACGACATCCGTACCTGAGGTGATAATTGTGATATACTTAGTCTCATCCATCCATAGGCTAACAAACTGCTCTGGCTGAGTGGTAATCTCAGTCTCGAAAGCGAGGTTAGCATCAAGTTTTACGCTCTTAAGCACCTCGTCATCCACCTTCACCTCAAATACATCGCCCTCGGCAACGCTGTCAAGGCCTGCAAAGTCTCCCGAAATCTTCATAGTCTGGAGACCATTAGTACCGCACGACACAAGCATTACGATACCACAAATCAATGCAAATACTCTTTTCATACTCTTCTCTTTTTAAATTATTAATCTCTTCTTATGTTTTGCCACAATGGGCTACATAGTCACTCTGTCGGGGTTGGACTCCACGAAACTCTCCCACGTCTTGCTACCCTTGCGCGACTTACTGTCGCCACCCAAGCCCTTACGCTTATCGCCACCAACGAGGCTATTCAGGCGATTCGACGTAGTGAGCCAATGACACAACGCCACAGCCATACCATCCGTAGCATCGAGTTTACGGGGTTTATAGTCGGTGCCAAGCATCGAGTTTATCATCGTGGCTACCTCCTGCTTCGAGGCCTGGCCACGGCCCGTAATCGCCTGCTTGATACGTGTGGGGGCATACTCGGCAATGGCGATACCCTCCCCAGCACTCAACACCGCAGCGATAGCGACACCCTGCGCACGACCCAACTTAAGCATCGACTGCACATTTGCACCAAAGAAAGGGGACTCGAAGGCTACCTCCTGGGGTGAATACTCCACGGTAAGCGAGCGTACCCTCTCGAAGATATAGCGCAACTTATGGTGTGCATCCTTAACCTTGTGAAGGTCGATATCGCCCATAACAACTGCACGGGGTTTGCCATCGACAATCTCGATGATGCCATAGCCCATATAGTTGGTTCCTGGGTCGATACCCATTATGCGCTGAGACTCCCCCATCTACTACTCCTCGCTCTTAAGCGCCTTGAGTGCCTTCTCCAACTCACGGAGCTTCTGTGCCATCTCTGGCAACTGACGGAAGACGGCAAACGAGCGGTGGTACTGGATACCTGGAAGTGCTGGCGAGCCGAAGCGAATCTCGCCATCAGGCACACTCTTATCGAGGCCACTCTGCGAGCCAATCTTACAGCCATTACCAACGGTGATATGGTCGGCAAAGCCCACCTGACCACCGACGAAGCAGTTAGAGCCAATCTTGGTAGTTCCAGCGATACCCACCTGTGCAGACATCACGGTATTTGAGCCAATCTGCACATTGTGGCCTACCTGAATGAGGTTATCCAACTTAACACCCGAACGTATGATTGTTGAATCTGTCTTTGCTCTATCGACACAGGTATTAGCACCCAACTCCACATTATCCTCGATGATTACATTACCGAGCTGTGGTATCTTTGCGAATGTGCCATCCTCGCGTGGTGCGAAGCCAAAGCCATCAGCACCGATAACAACGCCTGCGTGGAGGATACAGTTCTTACCTACGACACATCCCTCATAAATCTTTACACCAGGATAGATCTTCGTACCCTCGCCAATAGTCACATTGTCGCCAATGTAGCACTGAGGATATATCTGAACCTTATCGCCAATCTTTGCCGTAGCCTCAACTACGGTGAAGTCTCCTACGTAGCAATCCTCGCCTATAACTGCCCCCTCGTGGATAGAGGCGAGCTTCGAGATACCCCTCTTCTGTGGGCGCGAAGCGTTATACATCTCCAAGAGGTTGAGTACACACTGTGCCACGTTGTCCACCTTGATAAGTGTGGTCTTAACCTCCTCCTTAGGCTCGAACGTACTATCAACGAGTACGATACTTGCCTCTGTAGTATAGATATACTGCTCATATTTTGGGTTGGTCAGGTAGGCCAACGAGCCAGCCTTGCCTCCATCGATTGAGGATACGGTAGACACGGTAGCACCCTTGTCACCAACGATTGTTCCGCCAAGAAGGCCCGCGATCATCTCTGCTGTAAACTGCATTATTATAGTTGTATTAAGTTATTGTTTATCTTCTACTTCGTTTCGAGATACTCCTCAAGTCTTATGCCCGCAGGCAACAACGACTCGGTGGAGTGGTTAAAAGCGTGTAACTCACGCACTAAGGTCGAAGAGATATGCTCCACATCGGCCGATGCCACCAACAATATGGTCGTGAGGTCTGGATAGATATGGTTATTTGCCCTATCCAAAGTACGCTCATACTCGAAGTCGATGCTATTACGTACGCTACGCAAGATTACTGTAGCACCTACACGGCGCGCCTCATCGCCCGTAAGACTCGTGTAGGTAGTAACCTCAATACGTGGTTCATTCTCAAAGACCTTCTCTATCAAGGCCTTACGAGCCTCTACACTCAAGAATCCTCGCTTAGCCGTATTGTAACCTATGGCCACCACTACCCTATCGAAGAGCCCCAAGGCCTGCTTAACGATAGACTCGTGACCACGTGTAAAGGGGTCGAACGACCCAGGAAATATTGCTACTCGCTGCATACTCTTTGTCATATACCACATTATATTCTCACAAAGATAAGAAATATATTGATAATTTGACAAATATTGCGTATTTTTATTTCAATTGCTATATTTACGTCGGTATTGAATATAGTATTAGGGGATATAATGCAAGCCTAAGCCCGTTATACCCCCTAATTCTAATGGTTGTAGATGTGTCGTGATTAGTTATTTACGTTCAAAGGTAAATTCATATTCATCATCCAAATCCAATATTAATACTAATTCATCTTCAGATATAGACTCTATTATAAGTTCATATTCATCTTCGTATACTTCACCCTCATCTTCCCAAAACTCTGTAATATACAAGATATCATCCTTGCGTCCTTTCTCATACTCCCATTCGATTTCTACGACGTAAACATCTGGGTCATCAGGGTATTCACATTTCGATCTACCATCTCCATCTTCATTTAATTTCAACTCGATATACATATCGACGTCATTGTCCTCGTCACTTTCCCATTTTCCAACAAGTAACTCTTCAATTGAGGGCTGCTTTACATCATTAGACCCCTCCTTTGAACAAGATGCAGCTGCTACACAGAATAGCGCAACAATCGCAAAATAGTAGATTTTTTTCATAATAATGAAGTTTGTTTATTTTCGTCACACCTCCAATGACGTAGTAATAAAAAAGAAAGTGTGGAGATGATTAGTCTATCTGACGCGAGGTTCTGGAATACCTATGGAACAAATAAACAATACCCCACACCCGTATTGAGTATAGGGCAAGAATTACCCCAGACAAGTCAATACAGAGTGACGAGTGTGTTGCTGTCCTTGTTCCATTGTGAAATTTTCCAGATTTCGCGCCAAGGATAAAAGCCAATACACTTTCATCAAAAATATGTTTGCCAAAAGAGCTCTCTTGGCACTACAAATTTAACTATTTTTTCTAATCGAGCAAAAAATATATCGATTTATTTTTATTAGCCACTATATTCTATAATGTTACGACACATTTAGTCTATGTTATTTTCGTTTTCATTAATTAATTGGATGAATGCTTGCACAATTGCCAAAAAATATATATCTTGCGTGATATTTAAGCGATATGCTTGAACTGTCGACATAACGATTTAATAACATAAAACCAACAAACTATGGCTACTAATTTTTCAGGTAAGACTCGTCTTGAGAGCGATCTTATTGGCGAGATGGAGGTTCCTGTTGAGGCCCTCTATGGTGTTCAGACATTGCGCGGTATTGAGAACTTCCCTATCAGCCGCTTCCACCTTTCGGACTACCCATTGTTCATCAATGGCTTGGCTATGACAAAGCTTGGTGCTGCTGAGGCTAACCACCAGCTCGGTCTCTTGACCGACGAGCAGTTCGACGCTATCTCTAAGGCTTGTCTTGAGATTATGCAGGGTCAGCACCACGACCAGTTCCCTTGCGATATGATTCAGGGTGGCGCTGGTACTACAACTAATATGAACGCTAACGAGGTTATCGCTAACCGTGCGCTCCAGATTATGGGTCACCAGCCAGGCGAGTATCAGTACTGCTCTCCTAACGACCACGTAAACTGCTCACAGTCTACAAACGATGCTTACCCTTGCGGTATCCACCTCGGTCTCTATGCTACACACCAGGTATTTATGAAGCACTACGAGGCTCTTATTGAGTCTTTCGCTAAGAAGGCTAAGGAGTTCGCTAACATCCTTAAGATGGGTCGTACTCAGCTTGAGGACGCCGTGCCTATGACCCTCGGTCAGACCTTCGGTGCTTTCGCTCAGATTTTGAAGGAGGAGAAGAAGAACCTTGAGTTCGCTGCTGAGGAGTTCCTCACAGTAAATATGGGTGCTACTGCTATCGGTACAGGTATCTGCTCTGAGCCTGAGTACTCTGAGAAGTGTATCGCTGCTTTGCGCCAGATCACTGGTTGGGACATCAAGCTTGCTGAGGACCTCGTAGCTGCTACATCTGATACTACTTGTATGGTGGGCTACTCTTCTGCTTTGCGTCGCGTAGCTGTTAAGTTGAACAAGATCTGTAACGACCTCCGCCTCTTGGGTTCTGGTCCACGTTGCGGTCTCCACGAGTTCGACCTTCCAGCACGTCAGCCAGGCTCTTCAATTATGCCAGGTAAGGTAAACCCTGTTATTCCTGAGGTTATGAACCAGATTTGCTACAAGGTTATCGGTAACGATGCTTGTGTTGCTATGTGCGCTCAGGAGGCTCAGATGGAGCTTAACGCTATGGAGCCTACAATGGCACAGTGCTGCTTCGAGTCTGCAGAGATTATGATGAACGGCTTCGACACCTTGCGTATCAACTGCGTTGATGGCATCAAGGCTAACGAGGAGCAGTGCTTGAAGTATGTTCAGGATAGCTTCGGTGTTGTGACTGCCCTCAACCCAGTTATCGGCTACAAGAACTCTACTAAGATCGCTAAGGAGGCTATGGCAACTGGCCGTCGTGTTTACGACCTCGTTCTCGAGCACGGCATCTTGACTAAGGAGGAGCTCGACATCATCCTCTCACCAGAGAACTTGATTAAGCCTGTTAAGCTTGACATCAAGCCACGCAGATAATCCTGTACCTATATTAAATAAGAGGAGCGTGCCCCATTCGGGACACGCTCTTATTTGTGTGGAGAGCCTCGAATCAAAGACTCTCCGTTATATAACTCGGCAACTACCTTCTCGACTGGTATGGCTTAATCACACCTCGCTTTGATCCACGCACAAACTCGATAAGTTTGTTACGCTCAGCGCTCTCAGCAACCTCGGCCTCAGCCTTGTCGCAACCAGCCATATAGTTCAACTCGCTCTGGAAGAGGATACGGCAAGTGTTGTGGATAGACTCAATCTGCTCCGGAGTGAAACCACGACGCGAAAGACCAACCTTGTTGATTCCTGCATAGTGAGTCTCACCATTTGTAGCGATGATAAACGGAGGAACATCCTGAGTAACAAGCGCTCCACCCTGAATCATTGCGTGGTCGCCGATATGAATCCACTGGTGCAAAGCGGCGTGGCCACCAATAACAACCCAGTCGCCAACCTCGACCTCACCAGCCAAAGAGACACGATTAGCAATAACACAATGGCTACCAACAACGTCGTCGTGAGCAACGTGTACGTATGCCATAAGGAGGTTATGATCTCCAACAACGGTAGTGCCACGAGAGGCTGTACCACGTGCGATGGTCACACACTCACGAATATCGTTATAGTCGCCAATGACTGCTGTGGTCTGCTCGCCAGCGAACTTCAAGTCCTGTGGCAAACAAGCGATACAAGCACCCGGATGCACCTTGTTACCCTTACCGAGACGAGCACCATTATATATAATAGCGTGTGGACCAATCCAACAGTCGTCGCCAATCACCACGTCGCCCTCGACGTAGGCAAATGGCTCAATAGTCACGTTCTTGCCAATCTTGGCGTCTGGATGAACGTAAGCCAAATTACTAATCATACTGATTCTCAATTATATAGTTAAATTATTTCTTCTTGGCAATCTGTGCAGTGAGCGTAGCCTCGCAAGCCAACTGACCTCCAGTGAAGGCCTTACATACTGCGGTGCAAATACCGCGACGCATATCCACGATATGGCACTCAAGCTGCAATGTGTCGCCTGGCACAACCTTCTTCTTCCACTTAACACCATCGGCCTTAAGGAAGTATGTAGAGTAGCTCTCAGGATCCTCAACACGGCTCAATACCAAGATACCACAACACTGTGCCAATGCCTCGACGATAAGCACACCTGGCATCACTGGCTCTTCAGGGAAGTGACCCACGAAGAATGGCTCATTCATAGATACATTCTTGATACCGCCAATAGCATTATCCTCGATATGGAAGACACGGTCTACGAGCAAGAATGGAGGGCGGTGTGGCAACAACGACTTGATGCGATTGATATCCATAAGTGGCTGCTCCTTAGCGCTATACTTAAATGCAGGCTTCTCACCGCTACGACGGATAGCACGCGAGAGTTCCTTCATAAACTCTGTATTGGCGAAGTGGCCTGGACGGGTTGCCCAAACACGGCCCTTGATACGCATTCCGAGCAATGCGAAGTCTCCCAACAAGTCGAGAAGCTTGTGACGAGCCAACTCGTTGTTAGCGCGCAACTGCTGGTTGTTCAAGTAACCACCTGTGATATGGATATCATCCTTACCGAAGATAGTTTTGAGGTGGCTGAGCTGATCCTCTGATACTGGATTCTCAACAACCACAATAGCGTTATCCAAGTCACCACCCTTGATGAGATTCATCTTCATAAGTGGCTCAAGCTCGTGCAAGAAGACAAATGTTCGGCACATAGCAATCTTCTCCACGTAGTTATCCTCCTTGCAATAGGTGGCATACTGGTTACCAACAACCTTAGAGTTGTAATCTACGTGTACCGATACTGAGTACTCATCGTCGGGATAGATGACAATGGCAACACCCTTCTCTGGGAGGGTGTAGACCTGCTTCTCCGTAACCTCGAAGTACTTACGGTCAGCCTCCTGCTCCACAGTTCCCACCTCGATAATTGTTCGTGCATACTCCTGAGCCGAACCATCCATAATAGGGGTCTCAGGTGCATTGATATCGATGGTTGCGTTATCCACTCCGAGAGTCCAGAGTGCCGACATAATATGCTCGATGGTGCTCACCTTAGCCTCACCCGACTCGATTGTTGTGCCACGCGAGGTATCGGTAACATATTCGCAAAGCGCTGGTACTTCGGGACATCCCTCGATATCTACACGACGGAAGGTGATACCGTGATTAGCCTCTGCAGGGTTAACGGTCATCTTAACCTGCAAACCTGTATGCAATCCCTTTCCCTCAAACGATATTGCCGAAGCAAGTGTTCGCTGTTTATTCGCCATAATAGTTCTGTTTTTATGTTCATATTCGGAGAGTGCTACTCCAAGGAGTAGATATTATCTCCATTAATTTCGTCATAATGGCACAAATATACTAAAAATATTAAAAAAATTACTATTTTTGCATTGAATTATGTCCGACAACAAGTTTTGAGATATGCAACAACGTAACCAAAATATGCAAAATGCCACACGCCATCGCAAAAATATAAATCTCGGCGACACCCGTTCCGAGACTTTTGGCGAGTGGCTATATGCTCATCGTGTGGGTCTATTGGTCGTTATTGCTATATTTATGATTGGCGGAACATTCTTAGCCACAGCACGTTACAACGTAGAGCTGCGTCCTCAAGAGTATATCATAGAACTTGTCGAAGAGATTCCCTCGGAGGAGGAGGTCGAAAAACTTAAGAAGCGCCGCGACCAACTTCAGGAGGATATCAATCGTCGTATGGCAGCCATCGAGAAGGTGAAAAATTTGCAGTCTAACGATGCTGCCGAGACGGCTGGTTCTAAGGCCGAGATGAACTACGACAGCGATATGCAACAGATGATGGATAAGATCTCTCAGGATATGTCGGATAATCGTAGTAACTACGAGAGTGGTATGCGCGAGGTATCCTCTATGGTTAAGGGTGGCTCTGGAGGTGGCTCTGGAGGCGCTAAGGGAAGTGGCGACAAGGGTAAGTTTTCGGGCGCTGTGACCGTGGCCTACAACTTCACCGACCCCGTACGCCACCACCGCGACCTATACGTTCCAGCCTACCGCACAAAGAGCGGAGGTGTCGTAGTGGTAGATGTGTGGCTCGACCGCAATGGCGCGGTGACTGCGGCACGCATCAACTCCTCGACAAATGCGGAACTCAACGAGCAGGCCTTGGCCGCGGCTCGTCACCACCGCACACTCTTCAAAATCGATGGCTCGGCTCCTGTATCGCACCGAGGAACAATAACTTATACCTTCGTGGCACAATAAACAAATACCGTATGAGCAGGATAGTGTGGATAATTCTTGCGACAATGGTGTCGCTCTTAGGCCCTACAAAGAGTAGTGCCCAGGAGTTCAATGTCGCAAAATCGCACTACACCCCCTCTACTCTGCCAGCAACATCCGACACCGAGGCAACATTCAATTGTTGCTACTCGAAGTTGGTATCGACCCCACCATCGGCACCACTATCGCAGAGTGTTGTCCCTGCATCACGCACACTATCACGCTCTGCACGTTATGATACTCGACAATTTCAACATCTTAAGGCTCCGAGTCTTATAGACAGCACAACGGCGGCCTCACGATATGGATTGTATAACCATAAAATATTGTTTGTCTCTCACGCACGACAGCACTACCTACTGCGTCTGGTGAGGCTTATTATTTAGTTGATTCAACACCCTATTACCGCCCCACACGGCACAGATAACAAATTGAATAACAACTAAATAATACTATATATGATAGCAAACGATATTTGCAAGGCGCTCTGTGCCTTGCCTGGTGATGGTGTGGAGTTACGCCATCGCCCCATTACAACACCTATAACAATAATGGTTATTGGTATAGTTCTTTTGATTATTAACATCGTAGCCATTGACGACAAGTCGAGCGCACTGAGTATGCATCTGCTTATTGCAGGTATATCGATGCTTGGATATGGAGTTTTCACAACCATTATGCGTCGCACAAACGACCAACTTGTGCCATACCTTACCTCAACAAAGCGTTATATGGACTACCGCGAACGCTATTATGACCGCTCTCAACTCGACACCCTACAGCACTACCTTGCCGTAGGTGATGAGTCGAAATTGGAGGAGATACCCACGAGCAACATATCGGCAATAGTTCTTGCCGAATATCGAGCAAACGACAACAGCATCGTGGCCTACGCACTCTACGAGTATGTAGACTTCGACTATCGATTGATTGGCGACGTGAAAATAATCCTCTAACCAGAGATATGGTCATCTTTGAGATTCGAGAGATAAAAACTTATATATTATGCTGACTGACAACTTCCTTGTAGTAGTAGCCTTGTTGCTCTTTATCGCTGTGCTTGCCGGAAAGGCGGCATACCGACTTGGTGCCCCCGCCCTGCTTCTATTCCTTGGTGTGGGTATCCTCTTTGGCTACAACGACTTCATAAATTTCAATTCGTCGGAGTTCGCAGAGTTCGTCGGTATGATAGCCCTCTGTATCATCCTCTACTCTGGTGGTATGGATACGAATTTCAAGGAGATACGTCCTGTGATGGCACCTGGCGTGGTTATGGCCACGCTCGGTGTTATCCTCACCGCCCTTATCGTCGGTGGATTTATATACCTCGTCGCACCCCTCTTTGGCTTAGAGAATCTAACCCTACCATTCGCCCTGCTCCTCGCCGCCACGGTGAGTTCTACGGACTCGGCCTCGGTATTCTCCATCCTACGTACCAAGAAGCAGGGGTTACAACAAAACCTACGTCCTCTGCTTGAGTTGGAGAGCGGTAGTAACGACCCTATGGCCTATATCCTCACCGTGGTCTTGGTGAGCATCGTGAGCCAAGGTACGGACCTCAACCTTTGGAGTGCCGTGGGTACTTTCATCGTGCAAATGCTCCTCGGTGCAGGCCTCGGCTACGGCTTTGGTCGCGTTACGGTGTGGATGCTCAACAATATCAACATACGTAGCAATACCTCGCTCTACTCGGTACTGCTACTTGCCTGTGCCTTCTTCACCTTCGGCATTACGACGATGGCCTACGGCAATGGATATTTGGCCGTCTATATCGCTGGTCTTGTGGTTGGTAACCTCAAGATTGTCCACCGTAATATGCTGCGCACCTTCTTCGATAGTTTCACGTGGCTTTTGCAGATCGTGCTGTTCCTGCTCCTTGGTCTCTATGCCGACCTCCAGGATCTTCTTAGCCCAGAGGTAATATTTATGGGTATTGCTATTGGTCTGTTTATGATATTCGTGGCACGTCCCGTGGCAACACTCATCAGCCTCTCACCCTTTAGGCAGTTTACTACCAAGGCCCGACTTTACATCTCGTGGGTGGGACTCCGTGGTGCTGTGCCAATCATCTTCGCCATCTATACTATTAATAATGGTGTGGAGAACTCTGACTACCTCTTCAACGTGGTCTTCGTCATTACCATCATCTCGCTCCTTGTTCAGGGTACTACGGTGAGCGGTATGGCCAACTGGCTCAACCTCTCCTTCACCGAAAAGGAGCGCACCTTTAAGCTCGTCGTTCCCGACCATATTAAGAGCGAGTTCTCGGAGATAGAGATTAACAACGCTATGCTCAAGCGAGGCAACACTCTTAAGGATATTCGCCTTCCGGGCCATACCCTCGTTGTTATGGTCTACCGCGCGGGTGAATACTTCGTGCCGAAGGGCGACACCATCCTATCGAAGGGCGATAAGCTACTGGTTGTTTCGGATAACAACGACGAACTTATCAAGCAAGTAACCGAAATGGGTGTAGAAAATATAATCAAGATGTAATATTAATACATCGCTCATTCATAAATAGTTACGCTTATTTAGGCAGTTTATTTGACAAACTAACATTGCTCTTAGCATAAAAAAGTGGGCAAAAAATTTGCAGTTTAGAAAAAACTTATATACTTTTGCGCACTCTTTCATTGGAGTAGGGTTTATTATTGCTGTTGTAGCTCAGTGGTAGAGCACTTCCTTGGTAAGGAAGAGGTCGTCAGTTCAAGCCTGATCAACAGCTCACGAAAAACAAGTGTTGCCTTTGGGTAACACTTGTTTTTTGTCATTTATTGGGTTGGTTGAACTGGCGACCTCTAAAGCCCTCCTTTTCAAAGGAGGGTTTGGGAGGATTGTAAATATAACCCTACGGGTGCATAAGCATCCGTCAGTTCAAGCCTCGTCAACAGCTCAGAGAGATGAAAGATTATAGTAGTGCCACCGCAAGGTGGCATTTGTTTTTTAGGGCAATACCTTATGCTTGCATATACGGTATTGCCCTTGAAAATAAATATCGCTATCTGCGGCTATTATAATCTTTTGATCTCCTTAGCGCCACAAGGCTAAACAAGCGAAGCGCAGTTAAGCCTGATCAACAGCTCAAAGGAGAGAAGACATCGTGCTTCTCTCTTTTGTTTTATATATACCTCTAAATCAGCCTATAAGCCCATTTATCAATGATTAACTTACATCTTACATTATAAGAAAAGAGTTAATTTATTTCCTTATTCCATTTATATTATCTATCTTTATCGTGAGTAAAACAGAGTAAATACAGAGTAAATGGAGTAATCTATGGCAACCTTTAACTATGTACTCGGTCGAAAGAAGGATGATGGCACATATCCGGTCTATCTCAAAATACGCCACCTCAACACAAACACGATGCGGTCAAGCGTTTCATTGCCGAGGTTGAGGCTGAATAGCGACACTTCAGGTGTTCACTTTCAATAATCTTTATTACCTTTGTATATTAAGATATATACTATATGACTGTAGTAGAATACATTAAGGAACTCAACGC
>JAEIGA010005726.1_pt1 | contig 18942 bp, 14 predicted proteins | sample 9270691 | NCBI WGS metagenome assembly JAEIGA01 (sample SAMN17057246, study PRJNA624740) | gut metagenome | biome: biome; isolation source: fecal sample | host: Bos grunniens | place: China: Xizang | collected 2019 | reverse complement strand
GTTATGTCGAATTAAAGCGTGAAGATATGAAGTTCGACGCTAAGAAACCGTTAATGATTTACGCCCGTTTCTTAAACAGACAGGTTTCCGAAGGATTTGAAAGCGATTTTCACACAAATACGCTGAAAACTTTCCACGTGTATGGAGCTTTTGACTTTGACTATGAGATATACGATAGCCAGGCAAACGGTAACAGCAAGGATAACGTTACAGGCGGTAGATACTCTTTACGCAGAAAAGGTAATACCAACTTCAACGAAAATGCGCTTATTTTGAGCCGCCATAATATGATTGCCGAAGGCGAACGTTATACCGTTAACTTTAAGGTTAAAATGGGCGCTCATAAACACACAGACGGCGCAATTAAAATTGTTTCCTGCCGAACCTATAACTACGCTTGGGATACTATGGGTGACTACTACCCCGTTGTTGCAATAGCTGACCTTGCAGACGGTCAGTGGCACGAGGTTTCCTACACATTTAACTCTGTAGAAGACTTTGTAAGCCTTCAGACTCCCGGTCAGGTTGAACTCTTCTTCGACGACTTCACCTTTACTAGTGCAAACGAAACTCCCCTTTCAACACCCGTTGAATTTACTGAACACTTAATAGGTGCTAAGACTATGAGCGACGGTGTTGATATCAGTACAATTATCGATACATCCCTCATAGGTGGTTCTTCTCCTGTACTCTGGATAATTATTGCAGGCGCAGCAGTTTTAGTTATTGCAGCCGCAGCAGTAGTTTTCATTATTATCAAAAAGAAAAAGGTTTAAGAAAGGACGGTAATTTATTATGAAAATTAAAAGAATTTTAGCATTAATTTTAGTATTCGCATTAGTTGTCGCCCTTTCTGCCTGCGCAGGCAAATCAGTACCCGCAGGGCTAAACGACGATGGCAGATTTATTTACACCATCACCCGTACAGGTGACCCGGATGCAGTTCCTGAAATTCAGGATGGCGCCAGAATAATCAGAACCGCCATAAAAGAGAACTTTAGCGTTCAAGTTTCAATGGCGAAAGACGACGCTATAGAAGATTATGACAATAACTATGAAATTCTTATCGGTAATACTAACCGTGAAGAATCAACTATTGCCTATAATAAACTTGTTAATAATCGTAAAAACAATCTCAAAGACTTTATTGTAATGGTTATTAACGATAAAATTTGTATTCAAGCAGTTAGCGACACCGTTCTTGTAAATGCTTGTGAATGGTTCGCCCAGACCTTCTGTCAATCACTTGACACCTGGGCAACCCTTAAATCAAAGTACGAATTCCTTTACGAATGTCCCACAAGCACTCTCGGTAATACTGTAAACGGTGTTGATCTTGGAACCTTTAATATGGTTATCCCCCGCAACTTTATTTACCTTGCAGGTATTATTGCTGAGGATATTGTTACTCTTTACAGTAACAATCTCTATCCTATGACTCTTTATCACGATTTCAAGGAAGAATCAAAGTATGAAATTCTTGCAGGCGACACCAGTCGTCCCGAATCTCAAGGTGTAAACGTTGAAGGCGACAACTTTATTATTAAAGTAGTTGGAACAAAGCTCGTTGTTAAGGGTGGTAGTGATTTAGCTACACGTGCCGGTCTTGAACACCTCTATAACGAAATCAAAAAATCTATTGATACAGGCGTTACTTTCAACTGGTCTGACGGGCATACCATAAACGGCAAATACGATGCTACCGCTAAGGGTGCTTACACTCTTAACTGGAATGATGAATTTGAAGGCACCGTAACCGACCTTAATAAATGGGGAGATTACCGTAACGAAGTTACAGCTAAAGCATATGATTCCTGTCTTGGCGGTACCGGATATTGGCAAAACGTACATGGTGAATGCTTATATAAGGGCAGCAATCTTCAGGACCTTATTTATCAGAGTGACGGTAACCTTCATATGCTTACTCAAAGAGTTACCGATAAAGACTTTGTTGGCGCACAGATTTCATCCTATTGGACCATGACCTTCCGCTACGGTATTATGGAAATCCGCGCAAATCTTGCCGACGTTCCTGCCGCTGTTTCCCTTTGGGTTAATGGTTCTACAACGAGCGGCGATGATTACGACAAGCGCTTTGGCGGACAGAACCGTACCTGTATGACAGAAATTGATATTCTCGAAAACTACGGTAGAAATACTCATTACGGTAGCGCTATCCACAGATGGTGGAGTCAGCACGACAAAAACGGTGGCGCTGCAGGTAACGGTCACAACGGTATCGGCGGTATAGCAATGTATCAAACCAAGAAAAATAATAATAATCTTTATTACAGCGATGATTACGGCGGAGACCTTACCGAAGATTATCACGTATTCAGTTACTATTGGGATGACACCTGCTACAAGTTTGCATTCGACGGTAAAAAGTATTTCGACTATCAGTTCGAGGATAACAACTCTGTATCCGTACACTGTCTTATGAACTACTTTATTATGCGTTGCAGAATGGGTTGTGCAACATACGGTGTTACCTATAAAACTGATGAACATCCGGTATTAAGCGAACTTCTCGTTGACTACGTTCGTATTTATCAAAGCGAAGAAATGGGTGCTCAGTTAATCACAGCTTGGCCTGAAAAACAGGAGAACGGTGAAACAAAAATCACCTACCCCAACAACGCTGTTGGCGCTCAGTACTAATTAACAAAAAAGACAGATTGCTAGTCAATCTGTCTTTTCTTATGTACTTTATGTATTTCCATTTATCAAATAACTACTCGGCTCATTTCACAAAAATTTTAATTAAAATACGAAAAATTTTTCTCAAAAATAAAAAAATAACTCTTTATTTAGTACCAAATATTTGATATAATATATGTATATTTTTTGAAAGGAACTATGTTATGGGCGGTTTTTTCGGAGTTGTATCAAAAGAAGATTGTGTATTTGATTTATTTTACGGTGTAGACTATCACTCACACCTCGGCACTCGTCGTGCAGGTATGGCAGTTTACGATAGAGAAAGCGGTTTCGATAAGTCTATCCACAACATCGAAAACGCTCCATTCAGAACAAAGTTTTCCGATGAAGCGACCTCTATGAAGGGCAATATGGGTATCGCTTGTATTTCCGATTACGAAGCACAGCCCATACTTATACGTTCTCATCACGGCACCTTTGCAATTACTACAGTAGGTAAAATAAACAATGCCGAAGAACTTGCAAATATGGTTACAAGTACAAATACTCATTTCTTTGAAATGAACAACGGCGAAGTAAATCCAACCGAATTGGTTGCCGCTCTTATAAATCAAAAAGAAAACTTTGTTGAGGGAATAGAATATGCTCAAAACGTTATTGACGGTTCCATAAGCATTCTTATACTCACTCCTAAAGGCATTTATGCGGCACGTGACAAGATGGGCAGAACCCCCGTCGCCGTCGGTCAGAAAAGTGACGGATACTGTTATAGTTTTGAAAGCTTTGCCTATCTCAATTTAGGTTATAACGATTATAAACAGTTAGGTCCCGGTGAAATTACCGTAATGGACCACAGCGGTGTAAAAACCTTGGTAGCTCCGGGAAAAGATATGAAGATTTGTACTTTCCTTTGGGTATATTACGGTTACCCTGCTTCAAGTTACGAGGGAATTAACGTAGAAGAAATGAGAAATAAATGCGGACACGCTCTTGCCCGAAGAGATATTATCAAACCCGACTTGGTTGCAGGCGTTCCCGACTCCGGTGTTGCTCACGCTATAGGTTATGCTAACGAATCAGGTGTTCGCTACGCACGTCCATTCGTTAAATATACACCCACCTGGCCGCGTTCCTTTACTCCTACCCATCAAAGTAAACGTAATTTAATCGCAAAAATGAAACTTATACCCGTTCACGACCTTATTGACGGAAAAAGCCTTCTTCTTATCGACGACTCTATAGTTCGTGGCACTCAGATGCGCGAAACCACCGACTTCCTTTACGAAAGCGGTGCAAAAGAGGTGCATATTCGTCCTGCCTGCCCTCCTATTCTCTATTCTTGCAAATATCTCGGTTTTTCACGTTCAGGCTCTGAAATGGAACTTATAACACGAAAAACCATATGTGAAATTGAAGGCAGCAACGAAATAGCCAAAGAAATACTTGATGAATATGCAAATCCCGATAGCCAGAGATACAATAAAATGGTTGACGCAATTTGCGAAAAACTTCACTTTACTTCCCTTAGGTATCAACGTCTTGACGATATGCTTGACGCCATTGATTTAGATAACGATAAGCTCTGCACTTACTGTTGGAACGGAAAAGAGTAAAATATAAAGCCGATAGGAATTTCCTATCGGCTTTTAGTTTAGATATCAAGCTTAATTAAATCATCAAGAGTTTCACGTTTCACCGCAAGATAATCTCCGTTTTCACTCAGCATTACTACGGGAGGACGAGCAACACGGTTATAATTGGATGCCATGGAATAATTATATGCACCCGTCGTCGCAACGGCAATTATATCATTACGCTCTGGTTTTGCGATTTTAGCGTCCTCTTGAATAAGGTCGCCCGATTCACAACATCTACCGGCAATAGTAGCCACATAGTCAGGCTCCTTATCTGCGTTAGTAGCGTTATAAATAGTGTACTGAGAACCGTACAAAGCGTAACGAGGATTATCTGTCATACCTCCGTCAACCGATACGTAGTTTTTATAACCCTTAACCTCCTTAACACCGCCAACGGTATAAAGAGTCATACCTGCATCGGCAACAAGACTTCTTCCGGGCTCCATAAGAATCTTAGGCATTGGGAAATTTTCGTTTTCACAGATGTTTTTAACTTTTTGAGCAACTTCCCTTATTCTTTCATAATAATCGATTTCAGGGTCGTTTTCAACGTATTTAACGCCAAATCCACCGCCAAGATTCAAAGTTTCGGTAGTATAAGAATATTCGTTTCTTATTTTAACCATAAACTCGGTCATAAGCTGTGCCGCAGTAACGAAAGGTTCTGATTCAAAAATTTGAGAACCGATATGACAGTGCAAACCTTCAAGACTGATGTTTTCAAGTTTTAAAGCAATTTTGACTGCCTTTTCGGCATCGCCTGTTTTGATAGACATACCAAACTTTGATTCTTCAGAACCTGTTGAAATCTTTTTATGAGTATGTGGGTCAATACCGGGAGTAACTCTTAAAATAACACGCTGATTAATAGAGTGTTTTTTAGCGATACTGTCAATAGCGGTAAGCTCGTCGGTATTATCAACCACAAAGCAACCTATACCGTGATTAATGGCAAATTCGATATCAGCGTCAGTTTTATTGTTTGAATGGAAAAAACATCTTTCCATGGGAAAACCGGCTTTAAAAGCGGTATATAGCTCACCCGGAGAAACAACGTCAACGTTAATTCCCTCTTCAGCGGCTATCTGATATATACGTTTACAAGAAAAAGCTTTACTTGCATATTCGGGAACCGAACCATTGGGAAAGAAGTCAGCCAACGCTTTTTTATATACTCGCATACGCTCTCTAATCATAGTTTCATCCATAAGATAAAGAGGTGTGCCGTATTTATTTGCAAGTTCAACCGTATTATATCCGGCAAAGGTAAGATTACCGTTAGCGCCTACGGAAATATTTTTACTAAGCATATAAAAACCTCAAATTATTTAATAGCAATACCCTGCTTCTTCATTTCTTCAAAGAGGACAGCACGGTGATTATCCTCCATAACGGTAAGAGGAGAACGCAAATATTCTTCGCAGAATCCCATAGCTGCCATTGCAGACTTAACGGGAATAGGATTAACCTCGCTGAAAAGAGCGTTAATAAGAGGAAGGAGTTCGAGCTGTAATTTAGCGGCGCCCTGAATATCCCCTGCAAAAAATCTGTCACAGATTTCAACGGTTTTCTTAGGCAACGGATTAGAAAGAACAGATATACAACCCTTACCGCCAAGCGCAAGAATAGGAACTATCTGGTCGTCGTTACCTGAATATACGTCCATTTTATCACCAACAAGATGTATGGTTTCTGCAATCTGAGAAATATTGCCCGACGCTTCCTTGATACCAACGATATTGGGATGGTCAGCAAGTATAGCGGCAGTCTTAGATTCAATATTGCAACCCGTTCTTGAAGGAACGTTATAAAGAATAACGGGAGCAGTTGAAGCGTCTGCAATATCGCTGAACATATTTATAAGGCCCTTTTGAGTTGCCTTATTATAGTAAGGAGTAACAACGAGAACACCGTCAACACCGCATTCGCAAGCGTGTTTGGTAAGTTCAAGAGCATAGGCGGTATCATTTGAGCCTGTACCTGCAATAACGGGAACTCTGCCTGCAGTTCTCTTTACTGCATAATCAATAGCGGCTCTATGTTCTTCATCGGTAAGAGTTGAACCTTCGCCCGTAGTACCGCATACAACAAGAGAATTTATGCCTTCGTCAATCTGCCAATCAATAAGTTTTCCAAATGCCTCGTAATCAATTCCTTCGCGAGTAAGAGGAGTAACCAGCGCTGTGCCAATACCTGTAAATACTGTTTTTTTCATTTTAATGCCTCCAAAATAATTCATGCAATAAAAAATAGCCGACAAATCGGCTATCAAAATCAGGCACGTCATAAAATGACACAAAATTCCTGTTTCGATAGCACTCCGCAGTTAACTGCGACAGTAAAACGAATCTTATTTCGTATTACCAGAATATCTCCCACCGGAGAACATCTTCGGCGGCAATTCCTTTCGCAACACGTATTTCCCCGTCGGGCATTAAACGTGAAGTTACTGATAACTAACCGCGCCTCTATCTTTTACTTTGGACATTGTATCATACGGTTATATTTTTGTCAATAGTAATAATGTATAATAATATGTATAATTCGAAAGAATTTTTTTAACAATTTACAATGTTGTTCTATTGACATAGCCGTTAAAAAAATGTATTATATTATATTGTGATAACGTTACTTGAAAGGTGATACCAATGATTAAAGAAAAATATAACTTATGGTTAGAACGTGCCGTTAAGGATAACGACCTTATTGAAGAACTCCGTCGTATCAGCAATGATGACGAGGCAATTTCCGACCGTTTTTATAAAGACCTTGAATTTGGTACGGGCGGTCTTCGTGGAGAAATCGGTGCAGGTACCAATAGAATGAACGTATATACCGTAGGTAAGGCAACTCAGGGTCTTGCCCAGTACGTTAATTCCGTAAACAAAAACGGCAAGGTTGCAATAGCCTACGACAGCAGAAATAAATCTGATATTTTTGCTCGTACCACTGCCGAAATTCTTGCAGCCAACGGAATAAAGGTTTATATTTACAAAGAACTTATGCCTACTCCCATGCTTTCTTTTGCTGTTAGATACTTTGCCTGTGATGCAGGCGTTGTTATTACTGCAAGTCATAATCCCGCTAAATATAACGGCTATAAAGCATACGGTAGTGACGGTTGTCAGCTTAACCTTGAAGCAAGTAATTACGTGCTTTCAATTATGAATAAGGTTGACACCTTTGACGGCGTTAAATCGGTTAATTTTGATGAAGCTCTGAAAGAAGGAAAAATTGAATATATCGGGCAGAACGTTATTGATGCTTATCTTGACGAAGTACAAAAATGTTCCGTTTCTTCCGACATTGATTTATCGGGACTTAACGTAATATATACACCACTTCACGGCAGCGGTAATAAACCCGTTAGAGCCATTCTCCAAAGAATTGGCATTAAAAACGTAACTGTTGTTGCTGAGCAGGAATTACCCAACGGTGACTTCCCTACTGCTCCCTATCCCAATCCCGAAATCGAGCAGGCTTTTGAACTGGCACTCAAACTCGCAGAAGAAATCAATCCCGATTTACTTTTAGCAACCGACCCTGACTGTGACCGCGTTGGTATTGCAGTAAAGCATAATGGAAAATACCGCCTTATGACCGGCAACGACGTTGGCGCTCTTTTGTTTAATTACGTACTTATCCGCAGAAAAGCAAACGGAACCCTTCCCGAAAATCCCATTGCAGTTAAAACAATAGTTACTACCGAACTTTGCCAAAAAATCGCCAAGGAACACGATTGCGAACTTCGCGACGTTCTTACCGGCTTTAAGTTTATAGGTGAGCAAATCGGAATTTTGGAAAAATCAGGCGAAGAAAACCGTTATATTTTCGGTTTTGAAGAAAGTTACGGATATCTTGCAGGAAGTTACGTTCGCGATAAAGATGCCGTCGTTGCTTCAATGCTTATCTGTGAAATGGTTGCTTACTATAAGAGAGAGGGCAAAACCCTTATCGACGTTCTCGAAAACATTTATAATAAGCACGGTTATTATTACTGTTCACAAAAGAATTACACCTTTGAGGGCGAATCGGGTATGAAAAAGATTGCTTCCATTATGGAAAATCTCAGAGTAAACCCACCAAAAGAAATTCTCGGTTCCGTTGTTGTTAAAATCAACGACTATTCCGCCGCTGTTTCAAAAGACGTACTCAACAATAAGGAAACCGCAATTGATTTGCCGAAATCTAACGTTTTAGGCTTCTATAGTGAAGACGGTTCGTCTTTCCTCGCACGTCCTTCCGGAACCGAGCCTAAAATCAAATTCTATCTTAACTCCGTTGCAAAAACCGCCGACGAATGTAAAGATAAACTTACAAAACTAGAAGAACTGACAAAAACTTTTCTTTAAAATCAAAAAAGATGCTTCTTTCGAAGCATCTTTTTTAGTTAAAATACTTAATATCAAAGGAATCAGCAACGATTTTTCTGGCTTGTTTAAGGTCTTCTATTTCACTGAGCGCCATCATCTGAATAATAAGATTACCCATAGCAGTTGCTTCGGTAGGTCCTGCAGAAACCTTTTTACCTGTCGCCTTTGCGGTCATTTCGTTAAGATAAGCATCCTGTGAACCGCCGCCGACAATAGCAATTTCAGAATATTTTATACCTGTAATGCTTTCAATCTGCTTTATTGCGGTAGCATAGCAGTTAGAAAGGCTATTATAAATAACCTTAGCTATTTCGCCGAGTGTTTCGGGAATTTGCTGATTTGTACGTTTACATTCGTTTTTAACTGCCTCAATCATAGACTCAGGAGCAAAGAAAACGTCGCTTTGTGGGTCAACAACCGATTTAATATCACATTCTCTTGCCATAGCAGAGATTTCACCGAAGCCTATTTCTTCTTTCCATTCACGGCGAACAGACTGCATCATCCAAAGTCCCATAATATTCTTGAGGAAACGGAATCGGTAATCATATCCACCTTCGTTGGTAAGATTAGCTTCCATACTTTCTTTTGTGCAAATCGGTTTCATACTTTCTGTACCGAGAAGCGACCAAGTACCCGAACTGATATAAAGAGTATCGTCGGTCTGAGTAGGAAGCGCCGCAATAGCAGATGCGGTATCGTGAGCAGCAGTAAGAATAATCTGCGTGTCAAAGCCAACTTCCTCAGCAATTTCTTTTCTTAAATTACCCACTATAGTACCGGGGCGATGAATTGGACAGAAAATATCCTTTTTAATGCCCATCATATCAAGAAGTTCATAGTCCCAGTTTTTGTTTTCAGCATTAATAAGCTGACTTGTTGAAGCAATAGTATATTCACTAGCCTTTTTACCCGAAAGTAAGAACGTAAGATATTCAGGAATAAACAGGAAGGTTTCAGCCTGCTCCAAATATTCAGGATGATTAAGTTTAATGCTCAAAAGCTGATAGGAGGTATTGAAAAGTTGTTTTTGAATACCTGTCCTGTTATAAAGAGCATCCTCGCTTATTATCTTTGAAAGTTCTTTATCCATACCGTTAGTACGTGAATCACGGTAGCAAACAGAATCTCCTACAATATTATCGTCCTTATCAAGAAGAACAAAGTCAACTCCCCAGGTATCAATAGCAACGGAGGAAGGAATTTTGCCTAGCTGCTTGCATTTTTTCATACCGGTAACAATTTCGTTAAACAGACGTTTTGTATCCCAACAAAGAGTACCGTTTTTATTGTCAAAACCATTTTTAAAACGGTGAATTTCTTCGAGAACAATTTTTCCCTGCTCACTATGAGCAAGAATATGTCTTCCGCTTGAAGCGCCAAGGTCAATTGCCAGATAGTAGTTCATAAAGCTTCACCTATTATTTCAAGAATTTTTCAGGAAGAGTAAGTCCGAAATCACGAGCCAAATCTCTGAAATCATCGGGTAAAATAGTCTGTCTTTTAGCAGGAGCCATACTTCTTACCTTTACAAGAATTTCGGCAGCCTTTTCAACTGTGTGCATAAGACCAAAGGTTAAATCAAAGTCTTCACCCGAACAGAACATACCGTGATGCGCCCAAATTGCAACGTCATACTGTTTCATAAGTTCGCTTGTTGCAACGGCAATATCTCTGCCACCCGGTACCATCCAAGGAACAACACCTATACCGTCGGGGAAAACAACAGGACATTCTGTTGCCATTTCCCAAATTTCACGAGTAAAGGTAACGTCATCCAAAGGAAGAACGAAAGTAAGTGCAATAGTATTTGCAGGATGAGCATGGTAAATTACTCTGTGCTTACCACCGCTAACCTGCTTTTTAACCTCGTGATTCATTAAGTGACTCGGAAGTTCGCTAGTAGGTCTGGCGCCGTTAAGAAGTCCCCAAACAATACGGAAATTTTCACCCTTCTCGTCAATTTCTACTATACCCGTATTTGCCTCGGCATCAAGAATAACGTTACGGAAATATTTACCGCTACCTGTAGTCATAAAGTATTCGCCTGCAAGGAAAGGAACACTTGTACCGATAGGAGTCCAAGGTCTGTCAAAGTTAAAATTTTCTTTTACCGCATCAACTTCGTCAGCCTTTATACGATAGGTAAGGTTACCGCCGTTTCTTTCGTGCCAACCCTGTTCCCAACCGTCATTAGCCATTCTGATAAAGCCTTTTACAAATTCTGCATCTAAAATTTTCATTTTATTAACCTCTCTTTAAAAGTACGTCTTTTTCATAAGCGACGATTTCATCAAACCACTTCATACCGCCGTCCTGATTATTTCTAAGGCAAAATTCATTCCAAACGTCGCCCATAGGCGCAGTTTTGAGTTCCTCGCCAATAACCATAAGACGTGAAAAATCACCGTTGTCCTGAAGTTTCTTCATTTCATTCCAAGGTGTAAGCATAGCGCTGAGCAATGCCTTCTGCCAGTTACGCATACCGGTAACCCAAGCAGAAACTCTGTTAATGGAAGCATCAAAATAATCGAGAGCCATAATAACTCTATCAAGAGCATCGTTCTTTACGATTTCCTTTGCCATTTCTTTAGTTTCATCATCAAAAAGAACTACGTGGTCAGAGTCCCAACGAACAGGTCTGGTAATATGTAAAGCGATTTTATCGTTAAATAAAAGCATAGTAGGAATCTTATCGGAAACGTACTCAGTAGGATGATAATGACCGTTATCCATAAGAGGCATTATACCGTTTTTGGTTGCATAGCTTAAATAGAACTCTGCAGAGCCTACGGTATAGGATTCAAGACCGATACCAAATACTTTGGATTCAAGTGTAATTAATACCTTTTCTTTATTGAATTCGGTAGCAAAAATTTCATCAAGTGATTTCTTAAGTTGTGCTCTGGGTCCGAGTCTATCGGCAGGAATATCCTTCATACCGTCGGGAATCCAGATATTAAGGGTACAGAAGGTATTAAGTTCATTTGCAAAGTACTCAGCAATTTTTATACAACATTTAGCGTGCTGTACCCAGAAAGAACGAATATCTTCATTACTGCTTGAAAGAGTTAAGCCAGAGGCTTTTGGGTGTGAAAAGAAGGTAGGATTAAAATCAATTCCCATATTTCTTTCTTTAGCGTATTCAACCCATTTAGCAAAATGTTTGGGTTCAAGTTCATTTCTGTCAGCCCACTGTCCGTCTTCAAATATAGCGTAACAAGCGTGTAGATTTATGCGGTGATTACCGGGAACAAGAGAAAGAGCCTTGTCCATATCAGCCATAAGTTCTTCGGGAGTACGTGCCTTACCGGGATAATTACCGGTAGTCTGAATACCGCCGGAAAGCGACTCCTTACTGTCAAAACCGCCAACGTCATCACCCTGCCAACAATGCATTGAAATAGAAACGTCACTTAATTTTTTTATAACCGCATCAGTATCAATACCAAATGATTCATAGTATTTTTTAGCTTCTGAGTAACTCATTATTCTTTCCTCCAAGATGAATATTTCTATTTATTATACTATAATATTGTAAAACTGTAAATAGTTATTTGCAAAAAAATAAGAAATTTTTGTCAATTATACGTTCTTTGGGAAGGTGCTGCTCACTTCACCCAAAAAATCATCAACGCTATATGACACTTCGGTAAACTTACCATTTTCATAAATCGCTTCACTAACTGAAGCATTTGATGCCCACGGAATATTTTTTATCTCTTCCCTTTTCATTCCTCTGACGAAGGAAAAAAATGTTCTGATAGGTGTCGCATGAGTAAATACAGCAACCGTTTTACCGTCGTTTTCCTCAGCGATTAAAGTGATTTCTTTAATAATTCTGTTACGTAAATCCCACACGCTTTCTCCGCCGTCGGGAACCGCAAAACCTATATTTTCTTTCCATATTCCATAGGTTTCTTTCTTTTTTTCAACGAGATCGTCAAAAAGTTGATTTTCCCATTCTCCCGCAAAAATTTCTCTTAAATTCTCGCGTTTTTCGGGTACAATATTTTTTAATTTTGCAAGCGGTAAAGACGTATGATACGCTCTGATTAAATCACTTGAATAAATCACGTCAATATTTCGTTTACTAAGATACTTTCCGGTAATTTCAGCCTGCATATAACCAAGTTCCGATAAATCCAGATTGGTATGGCCTAAAAATGACCGAACTTTATTCCCAAGACTTTGTCCGTGACGGACAAAAATAAGCCTACAAGCCATTCATTTATCCCCTTTTTATCTTTTCTATCATTATACAATTCATAGACCAAAAAGTCAATTAAAGAACCGACAGTAAACTGTCTGTTCACTTAAAATTATAATGCAAATAACAAAACTATCGTTAAAGTAACGATAATCCATAGTAACGAAAGTATTGTAAGCCAATACCAACGTTTAGAATTTACCGCTTTTTTAGAATTAGCAAATTTAATACTGAATATCAACGGGATAACCGGCATTATAAATCCAAAAATCACAGGAATTATAATAAAAGTTATTAGCGCTTTTGTTTTATCAGCGTCACCGATAAAATTTTCTTCCTCGGGATATATATATTCCTCAAAACGATGCACGTTATTTTTTTCTGCTTCTATCACAAATTTTTCGTTATCACCCGTCAGCCGATAAGCAGTAACAGTACCCCTTCTGTAAGAAAATTCACCATAAGCATCGAAATATGAATTATCCAACACATCGTAATAAACGTAATAATAACCGTCATCTAACTTATAAACCGCACCGCATTTATGCGCAAAACATTCCGTTTTATCGTATGCTCTTATATAATGAATATCGTCGTTCCAAAGTGTTGTTACATCAATTTCAGTCTTATTTTCCTCAACCATAAATTTTTCGAGATTTTCTTTGTTAAAATCAACTACGCTTGTGTGTTCTACGTGATACAGATAACGGGAATATTCTCCACTTAGAAATGATTTGAGCTGTAATTTTCCCTCTTCTGTAACAAATACCTCACCTGAATTATGCATATAAACAACGTCATCGTTAATTTTAGCAACGTATTCATATCTGTATAAATCATCATCAGAATTGTCTGTAACTTTATATAAACTTATTTCGTTTTCCGGAATAAATTCAATTTCGGGAGGCATTTCATATAGGAAGTAAACATTTTGTCCGTCGGTAATTGTTTTTTCTTCTTCAGAAATAACCCAAACGGGCATATCGGCAAAGCAAAATACAGGAGTAATAAGGAATATTAAAAATATAAAAGTCAATAAAAAACACAAAGATTTTTTCATATTAATACCCCCTATTGCAGATTAAGTTTTCGGTCAATAAGACCTTGTGTTATATTAACAAACAAGGTTATAACCGTTGATAAAATCACAATCAGCGCAAAAAACATAAATAAAATAATCCAAAAACCCGTAGTGCCGTTCGTCTTATCTACGAAGAGATAGGAAGCAGCTTCTATCCATAGCATAAAAGAAATTCCTGCGGCAACCGATATAATTGAAAATACATAGTCAGCGCCTACTATAAAGCCTATAATAGCGCCAATTTTAAATTTTTTAACTAAAGTTGCGCCTAACGTTATTAACATATAAAGTGTTGTACATATTCCTAAAAGTGCCAGAATTCCAATTAAGAACATCTCAAACAAATAAAGTATAAACCATATTTTTTCACTATTTGGAATATCAAGTATGAACCACTGAATAAATTCACAAATTGTTTCTTGCAATAAATTAAAATATTTTTTATGTTCTGACGGTACCATAGCGAGAATTATAACTATTGAAGTAATAATAGTTAAGGCAGTCAACAATTCGAAAACAAATCCGCATAAAACCTTGGACTTTAAAAGGACCGATCTTTTCACGGGCAACGTGAAGGTCAAATAGCCTTCATCACTATAAAAATTTGTATAAAGCCTTATGGATAATAGTACCTGAGTTAAAATGCCGAGTGCCCCTGCTGCTATAATATAAACAACTATAAGTCCGTATTCAAGTATAAAATGCCTGTTGGGAGCAGCGGAATAAAGAGTAATATTTCTAAATCCCCAACCGGCGCCGAAAGAAATTAAAACAAGACTTACTGCTGCAAGCCACCACGTTTTGATAACGTAATTGAAATCATATTTAAAACACTTTTTCATCATTTGAATACCTCCCTGAAAAGTACATCAAGGCTCTTACCGGTATTTTCTCTGACTTCGTCTGCTACACCAGACATAAATATTTTCCCGTTTTTCATAAACGCAAAATTATCAATAATCGGTTCAATATCGGCAATAAGATGAGTGGTAATAATAACAGATGCATCCTCACTGTAATTACCTATAATAGTGCGCAAAATATAATCTCTCGCCGCAGGATCAACTCCGCCGATAGGTTCGTCAAGCAAAAACAGTTTTGCCCTTCTGGACATAACGAGAATAAGTTGTACCTTTTCCTTAGTACCCTTTGACAAAGTCTTAAGTTGGGCTTTAGGATCAATGGACATATCGCTAAGCATTTTATAAGCTGTAAGTTCATCAAAATCATCATAGAACGTTTTAAAAAAACGTATCATTTCCTCAACCGTCATCTTACTGTTAAAATACGGTCTTTCAGGCAAATAAGATATTAATTTATTGGTTTCTTCACTTCTGTTAATACCGCAAATTTCTATAGTTCCGCTATCAGCAATAAGCAAACCTGAAATCAGCTTCAAAAGTGTAGATTTTCCGCAACCGTTGGGGCCTAAGAGTCCCATTATTTTTCCACCTTCAAGACTAAAATCAAACGAATCAAGAACAGGAAAATTTATCTTATAGCTTTTACATAAATTTTTGCACTCAATTACAGGAATACTCATTTTAAAACCTCGCTTTCATTGATATATTTAATAAACGCATTTTTATCAATACCTAACTGTGCAGATTTACTTAACACCGCATCAATAAAAGATTTTCGATATTCTTCTCTCGCCTTTTCTAAAATCGTTTTATCATCAGTAACAAATCTTCCGACGGTTGTTTTGCAGATAAGCAATCCTTCCTGCTCTAGTACAGATAACGATTTTTGAATTGTATTAGGATTTACCGCAAAATCGGAAGCCAAACTTCTGACAGTTGGAAACTGCTCACCGATTTTGTATTCACCGCAAAGAATCTTATTTCTCAGTGTTGAAACTATTTGTCCGGATATACTGCCAACCGTTTCAAATTTCCAAATCATCTAATCACCACACTCATCTTGTACTATTTAAATAATACAAGATTTCTGATAATTTGTCAATCAGTATGACAAAACTGTAATTATTTGAACGATATGTCAATTATTTGTACGATATGATATTGTATTTTATATTTATATAAGATATAATATAGACATCTAGAAAAGAATGGGGAATTTATATGAGAAGACTTTTTGACGAACACACTAAAAGAAAAGTTACCTATCTCGACGGATCTTGGAAATTTATCGCCGATCCTGAAAATATAGGAGAAGCAAGTAACTATCAATTCGGTCTTGGCGACGTAAAAACGGTTATCGTCCCTTCGGTATGGAATACATATTTAGGTATGTCTTCATATGAAGGTGTATGTTGGTATGAGAAAGAATTTTATTTCGAAGGTACCGCAAGATTTATGTTCGAAGCAGTAATGACCGAATGTGACGTATGGCTTGACGGTGAATATTTAGGTAACCATTACGGCGGTTTCTGTCAATTTGAATTTATAGTACCCGATATAAAAGCGGGCATACATAAGTTAGTATTGAAGGTTGATAACTCTTTTGATGAAATATCTATTCCGCAAAAGGTAGTAGATTGGTACCATTACGGTGGTATTACAAGAAGTATATCGGTAGAAAAATTGACAGGTCTTACTGTTTTATACGGCAAATTTGATTACAATCTTTCAGAAGACAGAAAATCGGCAGACGTTTTCTTTACCGCTAAGCTTTACGGCGCCGACAAGAAAAAAGATAATACTTTTAGGGTTAAGCTTAATGACCAAGTTATATATAGCGAAACAATATCCCTCAGAAAAGGCGCTTACCACACGGTAGTAAGTGATAAAATAAGAATTGATGATATTAAACTTTGGGACGTTGAAGACCCAAATCTTTATAACATTGTTTTTGAAACCGACGGAGATGATTTGCACGACAGAGTAGGTTTCAGAACTGTTGAAGTAAAAGACTGCGCCGTATTCCTTAATGACAGAAGAGTAGATTTCAGAGGCGTTAACCGTCACGAAGATAACGCAAGTCTTGGTATGTTCGTTCCTGCAAATTCAATGCTTAGAGATTTAGATATAATTGAAGACTTGGGTTGCAACGCAATACGAGGTTCACACTATACCAACGCAAGAATATTCCTTGATATGCTCGACGAACGAGGAATTATGTTCTGGAGCGAAATCCCGATTTGGGGATGCGGTTTCTCAACGACAGCTCTCGGTGACAAACGCGTAGTTGAGCGTGGTCTTGATATGCACAAGGAAATGGTTAAATATTATTACAACCATCCTTCCATTATTTTCTGGGGAATGCACAACGAAATTAGCGTTGAAAGCGCCGAAGCATACGAAATGTCAAAGCTTTATTATAACTTCTTGAAAGAACACGCTAATAACAGACTTGTTACGTATGCAACCTACAAATATATGATTGACACCTGTTTTGAGTTCTGCGACGTTATCGGAATTAATGCATATTACGGATGGTACAATCACCACTATGATAAATGGGAAGATTTCCCCGATGAATTTAATAAAAAGCGTATTGAATCCGGTTGTGAACATAAGCCGGTTATAATGAGCGAATTTGGCTGTGCTGCAGCATACGGTTGCCACACCTTTGGAAACGTTCATTGGACCGAAGAATATCAGGCAAATCTTCTTTCTAAAGCTATTGACGTTTTTCGCAGATGTCCTTATATGATAGGTACTTTTATCTGGCAGTTCTGTGATTCACGTTCTGATATGGTAAATGCAAAATTCAAATCATTTAACAACAAGGGTATTATTGACAGACACAGAAATCCCAAAATGGCTTATTTTGCAGTTAAAGAACTTTACCAAAAATACAAAAAAGAAGATAAGAAAAATCAGGGGTAACTATTATGAATAGACTATTTGATGAACATATAAAAAGACAGGTAACCTCTTTGGATGGCGCTTGGAAATTTGTAGTTGACAGTGATAACACCGGTGAAGAAAAAAACTTCAAAAACGGTTTTGTATCTTCAAAAACCGTTATCGTGCCTTCTGTTTGGAATAACGAATTTGATTTAATAAAATATGAAGGCGCTTGTTGGTACGAAAAAGATTTTTATTTTGAAGGAAATGCCCGTCTTGTTTTTGAAGGTGTAATGACCGAATGTAAGGTTTGGCTTGACGGAGAATATTTAGGATATCACTACGGCGGATTTTGTCAGTTTGACTTTATCGTACCCGACCTTAAAGCAGGAGTACATAAATTAGTATTAAAAGTTGATAATTCGTTTAATGAAGATTCTATTCCTCAAAAAGACGTTGACTGGTTGCACTTTGGAGGTATAACCAGAAGTGTTTCTGTAGAAAAACTCAACGGAACTGCAATCACTTATGCAAAGTTTGATTACACCTTGTCGAAAGATAGGAAATCAGCCGAAATATTTTTCACAGTAGATTTTTACGGCGCCGACAAGAAGAAAGATACTGAATTCAGCATATCTCTTAACGGAGAAAAAATTTACAGCGAAATTGTCGCCCTTCGTAAAGGCTCGATAAAAACAATCGTTACCGACAAAATAACATTAAAGAACGTTAAATTATGGGATACCAAAAATCCGTATCTTTACACAGTTGCATTTAATACCGAAAATGATGATTTAATCGATAAAATCGGATTTAGAACCATAGAAGTAAAAAATTGCAAACTTTATCTTAACGGTAAGAATATAGAACTAAGGGGTGTTAACCGTCACGAAGACCACCCTGAATTTGGTATGTCGGTTCCTACGCAGATTATGGACCGTGACCTTGACATAATTGAAGAAATGAATTGTAATGCAATTCGAGGCACCCACTATCCCAATTCACGAATATTCCTCGATATGTTAGATGCTCGTGGAATTCTTTTCTGGAGTGAAATCCCAATCTGCAGCAGCGGATTTTCTGAAACCCTTTTGGGTAGCAAGACTGTATTAAAACGCGGTTTAGAAATGCACAAAGAAATGGTTAAGTATTACTATAACCATCCCTCTATCATTTTTTGGGGTATGCATAACGAAATCCGTACAAATACAAATAATGCTTACAT
>JAEIGA010005725.1_pt1 | contig 18944 bp, 27 predicted proteins | sample 9270691 | NCBI WGS metagenome assembly JAEIGA01 (sample SAMN17057246, study PRJNA624740) | gut metagenome | biome: biome; isolation source: fecal sample | host: Bos grunniens | place: China: Xizang | collected 2019 | reverse complement strand
AGGGCGGTGTGGGCAAGACCGTCACTGCCATCAACTTTGCGGACATTCTGGTCCGCGACCACAAAAAGCGGGTAGTGCTGGCCGACTGCGACGGCCAGATGAACCTGACCCGGTTTTATCTGCCGGGGTTTGACCCTCTGGTGAGCACCACCACCGCTCAGATCCTGACCGGCGACTGTGAGCCGGTGTGGAGCGACAATCTGGTGGATCTGCGGCCCGATCTGTGGCTGCTCCCCGGCTCTCCGGAGCTGTACCAGCTGGATCTTCGGGCCATCAAGGACGGCGTCAGCAACCCCGGAGCCATGCGGGATTTCTGCGAGGCCGCCCGGGAGGACGGCGAGACGGACTTTTTCCTGTTTGACTGTCCGCCCGGTTTCACCGCCGCCAGCGTGGCCGCTCTGATGGCCGCTGACGAGGTGATCCTGCCCATGACGCTGGACGGCTTTTCCTTCAGCGGCATGACGGACATGCTGATGCAGATCGGCAACCTGCGGGACGCCAAGCTCGGGATCAAAATTGCCGGTGTGCTGATCACCCAGTGGCACAACAGTGCCGTCATCCGGGATGCGGAGGATCTGCTTCGATCTTTGAGGATCCCCGTTTTTACGCAGACTATACGCCGCACCGACAAGGTGCCAGAGAGCACCTTTGCCCGGCTGCCTATTGCCACCCACAGCCCCACCAGCGCCGCCGCACAGGACTACCGTGCCTGGGTGCGGGAGTATCTTGGACAGGAGGTGTCCCATGGCTAAAAAGTTTGATATCGGCGAATTCGCCAAGGCCCTGCAGGTGTCCGACTTGAACACCGGACGGGAGCAGATTGAGTACATCGACATCGGCCTCATTGACCCCGATCCTGAAAACTTCTACACGCTCTCCGGCCTGAATGAGCTGGCCGAGAACATTGCCCTGCTGGGCCTCCAGCAGCCCCTCAGAGTGCGCCGGCACCCCGATCTGGAGGGGCACGTGATGGTTTCCTCCGGCCACCGCCGCCGCGCCGCTCTGCTGAAGCTCATCGAGGAGGATTGCCGGGAAGATCTGCGGCAGGTGCCTTGCATTCGCGATCCGGAGGACGCCTCTCCCGCTATGCAGCAGCTGCGGCTGATCTACGCCAACGCCGGAACCCGCGTGATGTCCAACGCCGACCTGATGCGTCAGGCTGAGCAGGTGGAGATGCTGCTTTACCAGCTGAAGGAGGAGGGCGTGGAGTTCCCCGGGCGGATGCGCGACCACGTGGCCGCCGCCTGCCGCGTCTCTGCACCCAAGCTGGCCCGCCTGAAGGTGATCAGGGATAACCTCAGCGCCGACTTTGCGCCCGACTGGGAGAAGGGCAAACTGGCCGAGCAGACGGCCTATGCGCTGGCCCGGTTCCCTCTGGAGTTTCAGCAGCGCCTCTTCCGGGTCTGCGCTCCAAAAGATCTCAACGGCGGACGGCTGGAGTCGGTTCTTCGGCTCTACGAGGAGGGCTGCCGTTGGGAACCTGCCCTGACCTGCCCCGACGGCAGTAAGTGCGGCGCTCAGCGGGGAGACGCAGCCCTGCGCCACGATTTGGACAGCTACGACGCCTGCAAGGGACAGCGCTGCTGCCTGGAGTGTCCGCAGGCTACCAGAGACTGGAGCCCCTGCGAGCGGATGTGCAGCAAGGCCAAGGCCCAGCGCAAGGACAAAAAGGCGGAGGCCGACGCCAAGAAGGCAAAAGCCGAGGAAAAAAAGGCTCGGGACTATCAGGAACAGACGCAGAAATACGCTCAGAGACTTTTGAGGGCTGTGGACGCCGCCGATCTGGCAGACAAGGTTCAGATCCATTGGCGCAACGCATGGTCTACCGAGGTCACGGCCGGTACGATTCGTAAGTTTGCCGCCGGTGACTTTGAAAACAGCGGCAGCTGGTACGAGGCTCGTCTGGATCCGGAGCGACTGAGCACTCCACTGTTGGCGGCAAAAGAGCTTCAATGCAGCGCCGATTTCCTGCTGGGCCTGACGGAGGACATCCACGGCGGACGTCAACAATCTGACGCCCCGGCGGCTTCTCCCGTTTTCTGCTGGCTTTCCCCGGAGCAGGAGCCTGAGGCCGGGCAGGAGATCATCGTCACCGATGACACCGGCTATGTGGAGGACGCCGTTTACACCATCATGAGCCTGAAAGGCGCGTCTATGCGCTGGGACGAGGTGACAGGCTGGCTGCCTCATCCCGGAACGGCGGAGCTGCCTGCGCCTCAGCAGGCCGCGGCGGAGGGCTGGCGCCCTGGCACCGAGACTCCAGCCCGCGAGGATCAGGAAGTAATCGGCCGGTTTTCTGCAGACGGTTTGCAGACGCCGGTGCGGATGATGGCAAGGTGGAGCGGCGGACGTTGGTGCTTCCAGAGCGGCGAGCCTATGGAGGCCACCTGCGTGAAGTGGTACCCGATACCGGAGGAGGACTAATATGGCAAACAGACAACAGCGCCGGCACCCCGGCAAGCCCCAGGGCATGACCTACGCCCAGCAGCTGGCCCAGAAGAAAAAGCAGGACGAAATGTGGACCGAGCTGGCCAAAGACACCATGCTGGAGGTCAAAAGCCAGATTGAGGTGCAAAGAGCTATGTGGCTGTGGGTCATGGCTATGAACGACGCTTTTGGCATTGGGCCTGATCGGTTTAAGCAGTTTGCCGACTGCGTGGACCGGCGGGCAGAGTGGTTTGAGACCATGAAAAAGGACGGCGACGAGGAGTACGCCAGCGAAAAACTCCGTCTGGAGGCGGAGAAAGTGACCGGCATTGACATTCAGTACCTGTATGAAGCGGAGTTTCGGGCCGCCGAGGCTCGGATGAGGGAGGAGGACATTTGTGATCAAAACCACTCAGGAGGCCATTGAGTATCTGCGTCCGGTGGCCGACTGCGCCACGATGCCACAGTACCAGCAGGCCTTGCGAATCGCGATTAAGGCCATGGAGGACAGCGCCCGTGCATCTGCCCGCGATCTGATTACCAACGGCGACCGCATCCGGGCCATGACCGATGACCAGCTGGCTGACGTGGTGATGTGTCCCTACGATGCGGCCTGTCTGGATGGCGACATCGAGGAGCGTTGTGCGGCATGCTGCCTGAAATGGCTGCAGGCGAAAGCGGAGGGCTGAGACGTGGAGAGACTAACAAGTGATAACCCAAAAAACAATATTGGGAACGCCCTGAACCTGTTCTACATTAAGGACGGCTGGACATGGGTGCGCGGTGGCGGGCCTGCTCCCGATTATGCCGATATCAGCTTAACTGATTTTGTCAGGATGCTGGTCAGAAGCAACATCCCCGACGACCCCGAACTGCCCGCAGATGATGACGATTTGTCTGCGATGATGGCTGAGTGGCTTATGGACGAGCCAGACACTGCGGAGGGCATAATCGCTCTGATTTATACCGCCGGCTGGGCGTTTGCAGAGCTCCGGCATCGCCTCGCCTACTACGAGGATCTGGAGGAACAGGGGCGGCTTGTGGTTCTGCCGTGTAAGGTGGGGGATACGGTGTATTTCCGAACTTATGCAAAAAATGCAACAGTTGACCTCGGTATACAGCCCCATGAAGTGGTCGCCACAAAAGCCTATATTGTGACAAAGGGGGAATTTACCGATGTGGGACATCCTTTGTGGCATTTTGGCAAAACCGTATTTCTCTCCCGCGAGGAAGCAGAAGCGGCACTGAGGGGAGGGAAAGCGGATGGCTGAGTATATCGAGAGAGAAGCGGTGCTTGCTATGAAATATGGCGGTGTAGTCGATGTGGTAGACATTAAGGCTATCCCCGCCGCAGATGTGGCCCCGGTGGTACACTGTCAAAACCTTTACGGAAAAGGGTCAAGTTTATTTGAGTGCTCCGTCTGCCATTGGTCAGATGGGGACACGATGACCGGCGACACGTCGGACTATAACTTCTGCCCCAACTGCGGGGCCAAGGTGGACGGCGAACGAAAGGACGGTGCAAAAGATGGCTGAGTATATCGAGAGAGAAGCGTTGATTGCGGATATTGAAAAACGATATTGCCGTCCTTGTGAAGCAGAAGGTAAGGACTACAACCATGTTTACTGTCGGGCTTGTTGGGTCGATGATATGAGAATTGAGATCGAGGATGCCCCCGCCGCAGATGTGGTCCCGGTGGTGCGGTGTAAAGCACCTTGTCCAATGCGGTTGTCTCTTAACTGGACGGAGGACAACAATTTCTGCTCCTACGGAGAACGAAAGGACTGACAATCATGCGAGTGACAGGGATCTGCCGTGATTGCCTCTATCGTTGGCAGATGGGGGCGAAAGGTCAGCAGCAGCATTTGTGGTGCTGCAAGGAAAGCCGAACGATAAAAAATACGAAAATGAAATCCTGTCCGCATTATGCTAAAGCGTCCGCCGACAAAATTCGGTGTATGCGCAAACGGGGATGCGGAGGGATCGGCGAACGAAAGGACGGTGAGGGGTAATGTACAACCTTGTGTTTCTTGTAGCCATGATTGCGGAAATGATTATTGCCACTAAAAGCGCAAGCAACGGTGATATTGCAAAAACCATCCTTTACTGTTTTTCGGCTTACTGTTGCTTGCAGTTTATGAAAAAGGACGGTGAGGGGTGATGAGCAGGGAATATCCTTGTGTTTACTATGACCAGCAAAAGTGCACACGAGACCCGCAACCGGGCTATACGGATTGGTGCGTACTTGGCCCATGTAGCCATGAAACACCATCCCGCGCCGACCGCATCCGCGCCATGAGCGACGAGGGCCTGGTCTGGCTTCTGAACAAAATGTACTGCAACGAGATTGACTTTTGCCGCCGACTGGAGGAGTGCGGCAGGCTTCTGGAGTCGGATGACGGCATTCCCGAAGAAAAGTGTGCCGACTGTTTGCTGCTCTGGCTTCGGCAGCCCGAAGATGAGGTGCTTGACTGATGGCTTCAATTGTTTCTGCCGATCTGGCCAAGCGAGTGGCCGCCCTTGCGCTGGATGAGGTCCAGCTGGACGGCAAGCCCCTTCGGGTATGGATCGAAGAGGTCAAGCGTTTTTGCAGCGAACAGGAGAAAGGCAAGTGGGTGGAAGCCAAAAAGCTGGAGGCGCTTACCCGGGAGCATGAAAAGCAGGCCGCCGCCGACGCCAAGAAACTGGAGGCCGTCACCCGGGAGCGGGACAGGCTTCGGGAGAAGCTGGAGGAGCTGAAAACCTGCGGAAAGTCCACCTCCGGCACCGTCTGGTCCATGGATCTGCCGCCGGAGAAGGCCGCCAACGTTCTGCGCAACGCGCCAACCGCCGGAGTTCTCCGCCGTGCCTGTCTGATGGGCGCCGAGGCGCTGGACCGCAAGCGAAGGCCCGGTCGGGGCTTTTACATGACCGACGATGAGATCCGCAGCAGCTGGCGCCGCTGCGCCAGTCAGACGGCGCAGGTGCAGGTTCTTGCCGATCTGAACTGCGTCAGCGCACCGACCATGCAAAAGAAACTGCAGGAAATGGGACTTTATCAGCAAAAGGAGAAAAAGAAGTGCTCAACAGAGTGATTATCATGGGTCGTCTGACGGCCGATCCGGAGCTGCGCAAGACCCAAAGCGGAACCGCCGTGGCTTCGTTTACGCTGGCGGTTGACCGGGACTTTAAAGACCAGAGCGGCCAGCGGGCTACAGACTTTGTCCCCTGCGTGGCGTGGCGTCATACTGCCGATTTTGCCGCCCGGTATTTTGGCAAGGGCCAGCTGGCCTGCGCAGAGGGCCGTCTTCAGGTGAGAGACTGGCAGGCCGAAGACGGCAGCAAGCGCCGCACCACAGAGGTTTTGGTGGAAAATCTTTACTTTGCCGGGGGCAAGTCCGCAGAGAGCCGCCCTGCCGCAGCAGCGCAGCCGGAAGGCTTTCACGAGATTCCCGAGGATGAGGAAGGGGAGCTGCCGTTCTGAACGGTGAGCAGAAGCCTTTGTGGGTCTGCGTCCGGCAAAAGGCCGGGCCGCTGACCAAAGAGAGCCGCGCCCTGCGGCCCCGACTTTCCTCTAACGACACACCTTACGAGCGGACGGAGAAAAACAAGATCCTCCGTCCGCCCAGAGACAGCGCTGTCTGTCGCACCAGAGTGGACCGGCTGGAGTTTCGTCTGGCTCTGTTTGAGTACGACGGCTGGCGCTATGATCTGACCTTTGACAACGAGCATCTTCCAAAAAAATTCAACGATGTGCGCAAAGTCTGGCGCTCCTTCCTCCGCAAAATGGATCTGTGGCACGACTGGAGCCACGACTATGTCTACTGTATTGAGGGAAAGCACGGCGATCACCGATACCACATCCACGTAGTTCTTCGGTACAGCGAGTTTTCTCCCGCTGAGATCAGGCACCTCTGGACATACGGCATGGTGGAGGAGCAACCTCTTCTCCGCGGGCCTTATGACACATATCGCAGGACAGCCAAATATTTAAACAAAGAAGCTACCGACGGCATCACTATTCCCATCAGCGCCCGGACATGGGTCTGCTCAAAGTCCCTGATCGCCAAGCTGCCGCCCTTGGAGTGTTGGCGGGACACCACAGGATTTATTGACGTCCCGGAAAACTCACGCGTCCACGGCTTTTACAGCACCAACAATGAGTTCGGCCAATATAATTACGCGTGGCACATCGCCAAACGCTGGACGTACTAAAATAGAATATGTATTACTAACTTGAAATATAGTTGAATAACTCACAAATCGGAAAGAAAGGCGGCGAAACCCATTGCAAACTGCACCAACGTGTGATACACTATCCGTAAAGGACGGATTGTACGTCTGTCCAAACTGCAGGCAGAAAACCAACCAGGCCGCCAGGCCTGACACGGAGGCGCGCCACTTGTTGCTGTGGTGCCGTCACTGCAAGGCAGAATTTCTCGTGAATATCGTTTCTGGCCAGTGCTCGATTGTTAGCCGGTGCCGATGATCTCTTCCCATTGCGGGGAGGGGACGTCGGCGCCGGCTTTTTGTTTTTCCCGGAGGTGATAGCCCGTGGCAATGAAAGCCAGAAGGCCGTGCCGGCATCCCGGCTGCGGCCAATTGACTCAGGACGGCTGGTGCGACAAGCACAGGCCAAAGCGGGCAGCTCGAAAAGAAAGTGCCCAGTGGCACCGCTGGTACTCGCTGCCAATCTGGACGGACGACCTGAGGCCAGCCCAGCTCTTGCGAGAGCCATTTTGCCGAGAGTGCGGCAAGCGAGGGTACCGGGTGCGGGCCACGGTAGCAGACCACGTAGAGCCTCACAGAGGTGACTGGAGTAAGTTTATCGATCCAGACAACCACCAGAGTTTATGCGAGCGATGCCACAACCGCAAGACGGCGCTGGAGATTGCAGAAAGACGCAAAAATTGACGCGGTTTTGCGTGTCCGTTTTGGACACAATCGGCGGAACGCTTGGGCGCACACGCGATGCCCTGGTGCGTGCGCGGGGATCTTTGCAGCCCCGCCCCGGGGTCTGAAAGTTTTCGTTGCCGCCTAAATGACCGCGGCCCATCATGGGCACGGGAAAATCTCCCCATCACGCACAGGGGGCAGGCAGGGAGAAAGGAGGCAGGTATGGCAGGGAAAAGACAGCCGACGGCAGTGATCAAAGCCAACGGCAGAAAACATCTGAGCAAGGCGGAAGAGGCCGAGCGGCTGGCCCATGAGCTGCACGTCCCGCCTCCGGAGACCGTTGCTCCACCCCAATGGCTGGGGAAAAAGCATCACGCGGAGTTTTGCCGACTGGCCAATATTCTGGTTGATCTTGGGTTGTATACCGATCTGGATCAGGATGTGCTGGCCCAGTATCTGCAGTGCCGGGAACGGTGGCTGAACGCGGACAAGCAGGCGGCCAAGGCGATCAGGGCCAAGGATGAAAAAACGGCCGCAAGCTGGACCGGCATTCAGGGTTCGTACTTTAAGCAGGCCCGGCAGTGCGCGGAGGCAATGGGGCTTTCCGTCACCAGCAGGTGCAGACTGGTGGTGCCCCAGAGCAGCGGACAGCCGCAGGAAGCGGACAACCCTTTCCTGCGGCTGATCGAGGGAGGTGCGGCAAAACGTGCCTGAGCTGCTGTGGCTGACGCCGTTTCTCTCTGTGCCGGCACCGGATGACGGGGCGCAGCTGCGCTACAGTCAGGAGGCTGTAGACCGGGTGGTGGACTTTATCAGTCTGCTGCCCTTTGGCCAGAACGAGTGGGCCGGCAAGCCATTCGAGCTGCTTCCCTGGGAGATGGAGGCCATTCGCCTGTTCTACGGTGTGCAGGTGCTGAACGATGACGGAGAATGGGTTCGGTACCGGCGGTTTCTCTACGACGAGATCCCAAAGAAAAACGGAAAGAGCGAACTGGCGGCAGCGCTGGGCCTGTACCACCTTCTGGCAGACGGCGAGAGCATCCCCAATGTTGGCATCTTTGCCGCCGACCGAATCAACGCCGACATTATCTACAAGTGCGCCGCCTACATGGTAAATCACTCGGCTTTGAGCCAGCCGGCACACCGGCCTATCGCATGGTGCCGGGACAGCGTGCGCGAGATCCGCACCCGGTTTGGCGGTGTGATGAAAGTCTACTCCAGCGACGCGGAGAGCAAGCACGGTTTCTCCTTCTCCGCGATTCTGATCGACGAGCTGCACGTACAGCCCAACCGGCGGCTGTGGGACGTTTTGACCGCCGGATCAGACGCCGCCAGACGACAGCAGGCAGTGATTGTGCTGACCACGGCCGGAGACGACCCAGACCGCAAAAGCATCGGCTGGGAGATCCACGAGAAGTGCAGAAAACTGCTGGCGTGGCGTCAGGGAGCGCCGGAGCAGCCGCTGGACACAGATGACCCCCAGTGGTGCCCCATTATGTACGGCTTGTCTGTAATGACAGGAGACGACCCGGACAGGATCGCGGCGCTAAACATTTACGACGAAGAGCTGTGGAAAACCTGCAATCCATCCTACGGCGTAACCATCAAGCCCAGACAATTCCGGGCAGAGGCCCGAGCCGCAAAGCAGAGCGAAGCTGCCGAGCGCAATTTCCGCTGGCTTCGCCTTAACCAGTGGATCGCTACCAAGTCGGTGGGCTGGATTCCTCTGACGATCTACGACAAAACCCAGTGGGGCCCCTCCGCCAAGGCGGAGCGGGAAGTGTGGCTGGAGCAGCTGAAGGGCAAACGGTGCTTTGGTGGGCTTGACCTCTCCACCACCACCGACCTGACAGCCTTTACGCTGTTGTTTCCGCCCCAGCCGGGGCTTGATACCTGGGTGGCCGTGTTCTATGCCTGGAGGCCGGAAGAAGGCACCACCGAGGCGGAGCAGCGGGACCACGTGCCCTATCGGGACTGGGCAAGAGCCGGTTTTTTGACGTTGTGCCCCGGTGACATCATTGACTTTACCATGGTCGAGGGCACCATCGGCGAGGCAGCTCAGCTGTATCAGCTGGAGATGCTGGGGGTAGACCCCTATCTGAGCCGCACACTGACTCAGCGACTGATGACAGCGGGCATAAATGTGGTGGAGATCCCACAGACCATGCTGTCCATGTCGCCGGCTATGAGCGAGCTGAAGCGGCTGATTTATCTGCATGAAATGCTGCATGTGCACAACACCTGCGCCCGGTGGAACTTCGGCAACGTGCGGTGTGCTGTAGACGGCAACGAAAACATGAAGCCCATGAAAAACAAGAGCACAGGCCGCATTGACATGACAGTGTCGTGGATTATTGCTATGGCCGTGGCTCTGTTAAAAGAAAATCAAAAGCCCGATCTGGCCGACGTTCTGGAGGGCGGCGGGTTTACTCTGTAACGACGAGAGGAGATGAGAGCATGAAGCAGCTGAGAAAGGCCCTTTCCCGACGGATGGGCGACTTTGTTCTGTTTGCCGGGGCGACGCTGACCAGCGTGGGGGCTGGCATGATCTTTGAGCCGGCCGGCATGATCTGTGCAGGCGTGCTGCTAATGATCGGGGCCATTGCGGCCGGTGGTGACGCATGAGTATTGCGTCGAGGCTGAAAAAAACGCTGTCCGGAGCCGCAGCGGAAAAAAGCTGGGACCCCAGCTGGGTGCTGAGTCACGAGAGCGTATATGGCTTGAGCGCCCTGGAGGGTGCCGGCATGAGCCGGGAAAAGGCTATGAAAATCTCCACAGTAAACCGCTGTGTAGAGGTGCTGAGCACAAGCATGGCTGTGCTGCCCACTTACTTTACCAACGAGGGGACCCATGAACGAATCAACGACCACCGGTTGGGGGAGGTCTTCTGGAGCCGGCCCAATGAAAGCATGACTCAGTACGACTTTGACCGACTGCAGATGGGCAACGAGGTGCTGCGGGGCAACGCCTACGCCTGGATCATCCGGGACCCAAAAAACGGACGGACAAAAGAGCGGATTCCTCTCTCCCCTGACCTTGTGACAGTAGTACAGGAGCGCTCGGGGCTGATCTGGTACTCCTATGCCGATCCGGTGAGCGGCGATCTGTACCGGCTGGACTGGGAGGACGTGGAACACTTGAAAGGCTTCAGCTCGGACGGCATCCGCGGCGTGGGCGTTTTGACCAGGGCGGCCATGACGCTGCAGACCAGCGAGGCTGCGGAGCAGTTTGAGCGGTCCATCTACCTCAACGGCGGCCGGCCCTCCGGTGTGCTGACCACCGAGACGGACCTGAGCAAAGCAGGCGTTCCCATCAAGGCGGCGGACGGCACCGTGACAGGCTATATCCCCGGCAAAGACCACATCCGGGCCGAGTGGGAAAAACTGCACCGTGGCCCCAACAACGCTATGCGTCTGGCCGTGCTGGACAACGGCCTGAAGTATCAGCCCATCAGCATGAGCGGATCGGACCTGCAGTTTGTGGAAAACAAAGACGTTCGCGTGGCCGACCTGTGCCGCTTTTTTGGCGTTCCCCTGCATTTGGCCTATGCCGGAAAGCAGAGCTACGCCAGCAACGAGCAAAACGGCATTGAGTATGTGAACTACACGCTGCTGGGTTATGTGCGCCAGTGGGAGCAGGAGTGCAGCTACAAGCATCTGCTGCCCAGCGAGCGAGCCAAAGGCGAGCGCATCCGCCGGAACCTGAAGACCTTCTTGCAGGGCGACACGGCGGCTCAGGCCAACTGGCTGAGGACTATGCGGGAGATCGGCGGCTACAACGCCGACGAGGTGAGAGCCACGGAGGACCTGCCCAAGATTCCCGGCGGCAGCGTTTACACCGTAGGTCCCAATTATCTGCCAATTATCACCGACAAAAAAATGGAGGAGTGACCCATGAACGAGACGACCAAGGCCACCCAAGTTGAAAAGCAGAGCGCCGGACAGGCCGATCTGGAAAAAATCAACCAGTACACCATGCGGGAGCTTAGCGCCGAAGAGGTGTTTACTTTTTCGCTGATCGCCTGCGATAACCAGATAGACAGAGACTGTGAGCGGTTTGCTGACGAGACGCTGGCGGAAATGGCTCAACTTTATCCCGGAAAAACTGTGCTGCTGGATCACAGCTGGAGCGCCAAAGACCAGTGCGCCAGAGTGTATGCCGCGGAGGTGCGCAGTGATCCTGTCCGGGTAGGCGTAAAGCAGCTTCTTCTTCGCTGCTATATCCCCCGCTTGCGCAACACCGAAAACGCCATTGCGGCCATTGAGACGGGCCTGCGAAAGGAGTGCAGCGTGGGCTGTGCGGTGCGGCTGCGCAAGTGCAGCATCTGCGGGCAGGACTACGATGGAGGCTGCTTGCATCTTCGGGGACACGAATATAACGGTCAGGTCTGCCACGTAATCCTGGCAGGCTGCGACGATGTGTACGAGGTCAGCATGGTGGCAGTGCCCGCTCAGCGGGAGGCCGGCGTGGTGAAGTCGGGAGAAGCAAAGCCTAACGAGGACTGGAAAAAGTCCGCAAGAGCCCGCATTGATCTTGAACAGGTCAGATTTGGCGCGGTGCGCCACTGAAATATTTATTTTTTGAGAGGAGAACCCAAGCATGAGCAAGCAGAAACTGTATGATCTGATGAGTCAGCGCGCCGACGCCATGAGCCGCGCCGAGAAGGCGCTGGGCGAAGGCGATCAGGCCGGGTATGACAAGGAGATGGAGACCGTGAAGGGCCTCAACAGCCAGATCGAGGCGTGGAACGCGCTGAATGAGCAGAAGAGCCTGCACCAGCTGCCCGCCGCCCCCGTCGCTCCCGCTGTGGAGAAAACTCCCGCAGCGGAGACTCCCCGGCAGAAGGCTGTGAAGGCGCTGGCCAACGCCTTCCGCAACAAGTTTGACGTGACCAAGGCCGTGCAGGAGGGCCAGATGTTCAACACCGTAGTGGACGCCGACGGCGGCTATTTGGTGCCTGAGGATGTGGTGGGCCGCATCTTTGACCTGGCCCAGGAGGAGGAAAGCCTGCTGGATGAGGTCACCGTGTTCAACGTGACCTCCCAGACCGGCCGCCGCACTCTGAAAAAGCGCAGCGAGTATGTGGGCTTTGCCACCGTGGAGGAGGCTTCCGAGTATCCCCTGCTGGCGATCCCCAAGTTCTCTGCCGTTTCCTATAACATCAAGAAGCGCGGCGGCATCACCGCGGCCACCGCCGAGATGGTGAACTACTCCGACGCCGACATCGTGGCCTTTATCGAAAGCTGGCTGAGCGGCGAGGCCCGCGCCACCGCCAACCGCCTGATCCTGGAGAAGATCAAGACCAAGATCGAGGTGGCTCTGGACGGCGCGGACGGCATCATCGCTAACTGGGTAAAGCTGGGCGCCGCCTTCCGCAACACAGCCAAGGTTGTCACCAACGACGACGGACTGGCCTGGCTGGCCACCCTGAAGGGCGAGGACGGCAGCTATCTGCTGAAGCCCGTGGTGTCTGAGACCGGTTCTCTGCAGTTTGCCGTGGGCCCCCACGTGCTGCCCGTGAAGGTCTACTCCAACGCCACCCTGCCCAGCGCCGGTACCAAGGTCCCCATGATCATCGGTGATCTGAAGAGCGGCATTGCATACTGGCTGTTTAAGGCCTTCTCCATCTTGCCTACCAACGTGGGCTCCGTGGGTGAGCTGAACGCCTTCAGCCAGAACCTGCTGCTGCTGCGGGGCGACATGTGGAACGACGCCACCACCTGGGACACCGACGCCTTTATCAACGGCTACGTGGACACCGCGGCGGGTTGAGCGAGGTATAATCCATGACAGACACGAGAAAGGCCGCTTTGATGGCCTATTGCCGACTGGATGATCTGACGGCCGAAGAGGAGATGCTGCTGCTGCGCGAATATCGACGGGCAGTTGCGTATCTGAGCGCCGCCGGTATTTCAGAGCCGACAGAGGGAACAGAGAGGCGAGATCATTTCGACGCCGTTGTAGACGCGCTGGTGCTGGATGCCTGGGACAACCGGGGCACCCAGACCGCCGGCTACACTCTGGCCGCAAACCCCGCCTTTCGTCAAAGTCTGAACCAGCTGAAGCTGACGGAACCGGTGTCCAATTTGGACACCGGAACCGGTGTCCAATTTGGACACCGGAACCGGTGTCTTCTGAAAGGAGGCGGGCTATGAAGTCTGTTCAGGCCGGTGAGCTGAACCGGCGTATCGAGATCGTGCAGATCACAGAGACCACGGACTCTGACGGCTACGGGACTACGCATCGCCGGACGGTGCGCAGCTGCTGGGCCAAGGTGACAAAAACCAGCGGCGCGGAGCTGGTGAGAGCCAACGCCGACTTTGGACAGGAAAAGGTCCGCTTTCTGATCCGGTATCCCGGCGCCGGGGTGATCGACCGAAAGATGCTGGTCCACTATGAGGGCCGGGACTATGAGATCGAGTATCTGAACGATTACGCCGGGCGGCAGTATCTGGAGATCTGGGGCACCTGGCAGAGCAGGGAGGCAAGCTAATGAGCATCAATTCCCGCATTATTGAGGCGGTGACGCCGCTGGTGCCGGTGTGTGTGCCGGATTTGTATGACGGCGACGCCGAGATCTACTGCACCTTTAACGGCACGGAGACCCCGGACGGTTTTGGCGACGACGGCCCCCAGGCTATCCGCTGGCTGATGCAGCTGCACCTGTTTGCTCCGCGCCGGCAAAATGTGCTGGGAATGAAAAGAAGCCTCTGCCGCAGGCTGTGGAAAGCCGGGTTTACCTATCCGTCCGTGACCAACGCCAGCGACAGCGACGGCCAGCATTATGTGCTGGAGTTTGAGGATCTGGACGGTGATGTTTGATGGCGCAATTTGAGTTTTCCGGTATTGACGATCTGATCCTAAGCATGGAACAGGTTGAAGCCCTGCCGGAGTATCTGGTGGACGCAATTCTCACGGAGCAGGCAGAAGTTCTGGCTGAAGAAATTCGCCTCCGCGGGAAGGGCTACGGTGTGGAAGACAGTGGAAAGCTGCTTTCCTCTATCAAACCCGGCAAACCCAAAAAAGGGAAAAAAGGCGGTCGGCAGATCGTTGTTTCCGCCAGAGGTTCCCGAAAGCGCGGAAACAGGAAAGTCAATAACGGCGAAATCGCTTTTCTCAACAACTACGGCACGCGATACCAGAAAGCCAGGCCGTTTTGGTCGGACGCAGAATCCATGTCCGAACAAACCATGCGGCGCGTAGCTCGCGAGATCTACGACCGCTGGCTGACGAAATTAGGGCTATAGGCCCATATGGAGGTAACTGACGATGAAATACGGAGCCAAGATGCTCCAGTGGGCCCCCTTTGCTGAGAGCAATCCGGAGCCTGCGGACGCACTGCCCCACTACGGGAGCGCCGTGAACCTGGGCGCTCTGAACCGGGTTTCCGACAGCCCCGCCTATAACGAGGCCAAGGGCTACGGAGACAACGCTCTGAAAGTCCACGTAAACGAGTTTAAGGAATGCCCCGTTGATGTGGAAGTGACGGAGCTGAGCAACGAAAACGCCGCCGCCGTCTTTGGCGCACTGCTGGCTTCCGGCGAGGCCGGAGACCTGCACTTTGGGTCGGAAGACAATGCCCCCTACGGCGGTCTGGCTTTCTACATCAGCAAGATGCTGGACGGCGGCAAAAAGGTCTATCAGGGCATTTTTTATCCCAAGCTGAAAGCGGCCATGCAGGGCGAAGAGTATGCCACCAAGGGCGACAGCATTACTCTGACCACAAGCAAAATCCACTTTCTGGCCGCCGCCGCCAACAGCGGCGACTGGAAGATCCTCTCCAAAGACTTTACAACCGAAAGCGAAGCCGCTGCCTGGGTCAACGGCAAGCTGAAAACCACCTGACAAAAAACAGGCCCGGGCGCTCCGGGCCTGTTTTGGTAACTGATGATGAAAACACTTCCATTTGAATTTTACGGCCAGACTTTTTACCTCTGCATGAACTGCGCCGCTCTCTGCGATATCTATGCCCGCTACGGTGACAAGGGGTCGGTTTTGGATCCCATTCAGGGCAGCGACCGCGGAGCGCTGGAGGCCTGCTGCTGGTACCTCTACAAGCTGGCTGAGCAGGGAGAACTGGTGCGGCGGTATCAGGGCTTTGAGCCCGGCAAAGTACCCACAGCCACATATTTTGAAGCCCTGCTGAGCCCGGGCGACTTTCTGCGCGCAAAAGCGCTGCTGGAGATGGCCGTCAATATGGGGTTCGGCCGGGAGATCAAGCCGGAGGGCGAAGAAGTAGACCTTGGCCTGATAGAGCTTGAAAAAAAAACGGCACCGGCCTGAACCGAGCCAAGCTGCTGCAGGTCACAACTCAATTTTTAGGGCTTAGTGCCAAAGAAGGGCTGATGCTGACGGTTGGGCAGGTGGCCGATCTGCTGGAGCTGGAAATGGCCCGGCGAAATTTAAAACGAAAGGAGGGCGACAATGGCAACACGTAATATCAGCACCCGGATCTCGCTGAACGGTGAACAGGAATTTAAAAAGCAAATGACTGCCGTCAACGGCGAGATGCGAAATCTGAAGGCGGAGCTGAAACTGACGGAGGCAGAGTTTCGGTCCAACGGAGACGCCCAGGCTTACCTTACCCAAAAAGGAGACCTGCTGAAAAAAGAGATCGAACAGCAGGCGGTAAAGGTCGCGGCGCTGGAAAGCGCCGTGGAGGACGCCACCAAGGCCTATGGCGAAGCCGACAGCAGGACAGACGGATACAGGCAGTCTTTGCTTCAGGCGAGAGCGGCTCTGGTAGACATGACCCGGCAGCTGGAGGAAAACGGCCAGGCCGTTAAAAAAGCAGAGAAGGACAACGACGCTTTTTTAAAGTCTGTCAACTCTATGAAAGCCGGCGTGCAAAAGGCCGCTCCTGTTGCCGGAAAAGCAGCCAAGACGATCGCGACCGGCGTTGCCGGGGCGGCGATAGCAGCGGTGTCCGCGCTGAACAACGTGGAGGAAAGCACCCGGGAGTTTCGCGAAAACCAGGCCAAGCTCCAGACCGCCTTTGAGGCGGCGGGAGCCGGGGCTGATGCAGCAAAAGAGGCCTACAGCGGGCTGTATCAGGTGATGGGAGATGACGGGGCAGCCACCGAGGCGTCCCAGCTGCTGTCCCAGATTGCCACCAACAGCCAGAGCGTAGGCATGTGGACGGACATTGCGGCGGGCGTGATGGGCACGTTTGGCGATTCGCTGCCCATTGGCTCCATGATGGAGTTCTCTGTAGAGACGATCAAAAGCGGCCAGATTACCGGCGATCTGACCCGCGTGCTGCAGTATGCAGGTATCGCTGAAGAAGAGTTTCAGGCTCAGCTGGATGCCTGCACCACCGAGGCGGAGAGAAACCGCTTGGTGACATACACTCTGTCCAGAGCATTTGACGATGCTACAGACGCTTTTAAAGCAAACAACGCGGAGGCTATAGCCAACCGTGAAGTGCAGCTGCAGCAACAGGAAGCCCTTGCAAAGCTGGGCGAATCTGTTGCAAAAGTCAAGTCACGGCTGTCTCAGGAGCTCACCCCGGAGCTGAGCAATGTCGCCGCGGCCTTTGCAGACGTAATCGCCGGAACGGAGGGCGCAGATGTAGCTCTTCAGGAGGCAATTGACGGGCTTGTCAAAAAGGCGATGGCAAATCTTCCGGAGTTCCTGGACTTTGGTGTGGACCTGATTGCCAGCATTGCAACCGGTATTCTGGAGTCAATTCCGGAGCTGGCTGCTGCCGTCCCGGAATTGGCGGAAAGCCTGCTGCTTGCCTTAAAAGATGTCGGCCTTGCGCTGTTTGAAGCAGGAAAAGAGCTGTTCCAGGATCTGTGGGCCGGTTTTACTGAGGCTCTTCCGGCTTTTAAACGCAAGGAATATCAGGCCAACTATTCTTTTGGCGGCGCTGCGGCGCAAAACGGCTACGGCGGCGCCGGAATACAGATCGGCTCCCACGCCGGCGGGCTGGACTTTGTTCCCTATGACGGCTATCTTGCGGAGTTGCACAAGGGCGAGGCCGTTCTGACAGCCCGAGAGGCCAGCGTCCTGCGGGCGCTGAGCGGCGGTCTGGGAACTGTGCGGCAGGGCGTGACGGCGGCTGAGCTGCAAAGCGTAACGGCGGCAGCAGTCAACGCGATGGCCCTGCGCCCAGCCGACAGCGGTCCCCGGGCAGCAAATATTCAGCTGGTAACGCCGGACGGCAGAACGCTGGCCGCGTGGCTGATCGATGACCTGCGAGCCGTCTCAAAATCGGATCCGGAGGTAGCATGATGCTGCAGCAGATTATTTTGGACAACGTACCTTTGCCCCGGCAGAGCGGCGACCGCTACGCCTGCTGGGAAGACCTTCTGGGCGAGCGCGTTGAAATGATCTCCGGTCGGGTAGTGCTGGAAGTTCGCGGCAAGATCTACCGCGCCCGGTACAGCGCCGACGTGCTGGATGACGATACCTGCCGCCGGGTGCTGGCAGTGCTGCGCAGTGGAAAATCTTTTCCCGCTGTGGTGCTTTCGGACAGCAGCGACAGGATGGTACAGGGCGAGTTTCTTGTGGAAACTCTGACGCCTCCGTCGTTTGCTTTTGAAGCAAACGGAAAGCCTGTGTGGCACGGGCTGGCTTTTCAGATCCGGGAGGTGGCGCCACATGCTTGACCGCAGCGAAGCCTACCGGGCGGCAGTGACCGCTACAACCCGCCGCATGGCGCTGCGGGCGGTGATTGACATCATCGATCCGGACATGACCTACGGCGCCGTCACTTCTTCCGGCCAGAGCGGCTACACAAAGCCGGAGGATCTTCACGACAAGGATTTTTCAGCCCCCGCCCGCTACGCCACGCTGGAGGCAAACCGATGGCTCCTGAACCAGCCCACCAAAATTTTCCCGCCTCTGCCGGCTCAGCCCGGGGAGGCGCTGGGCTTTCTGGGCACGGAGCTCTGCGGCGAGGACGGCGTTTTCCCGTCTCCGCCCTGGGTGCAGCTGGGCTTTCAGAACGTCTCCATTTTGCAGGCCTGTTCCCTCTTCTTTTCCACCGATCCGGCAGACGGATACCCGGTGGATTTTACCGTTGATGTGATGCAGGGCGGCGTCAGCTACCACAAAGCGACTTTTACGGGCAACACCGCAAAAGAGATCTATCTCACCGGCTTCACCGTCTACGATCCGGACGCCATCCGCCTAACGGTAAGCCGCTGGTCTCTTCCGCTTCGCTATCTTCGGGCGGTGGAGATCGTCCCCGGCGTCTACGAAAACTGGGACAACAGCATCGTGGCCGCTTTTGACGTCACCCAGCAGGGCAACTTTTCCTGTCTGGCGCTTCCCTACGGAACCTGCGTGCTGAAAATGGACAATTTGGACCGCCGCTTTGAGCCCCGCAGCAAGAGCGGCATATTCCAGTCCATTGAGGAGCGGCAGGGGATTGCCGTCTCCATGGGCGCAGAGCTGGAGGACGGCACCACGGAATACAAGCCTCTGGGCGTGTTTTACCAGTATTCCGGCGGCTGGAAGACAGGCAACAACGGCCTGACAATGCAGTGGGATCTGGTGGACATTGTGGGGCTGCTGGCGGGCCGTCAGTATCTCCCGCCGACAATCCTGCCCACCACTCTTTCCGGCTGGATCGCCTCTCTTGCGGCCCAGCTGGGCGCAAACTTTGCCGACCACTGGACGGTGGATCCTGCCT
>JAEIGA010005724.1_pt1 | contig 18945 bp, 18 predicted proteins | sample 9270691 | NCBI WGS metagenome assembly JAEIGA01 (sample SAMN17057246, study PRJNA624740) | gut metagenome | biome: biome; isolation source: fecal sample | host: Bos grunniens | place: China: Xizang | collected 2019 | reverse complement strand
GTATTTTCTATTTTATCAAGTGCATCCTGAACCATATTGAATGCAAGCTCATACTTCTTTTCCTGAAGAAGCTTTGTTGCACCGACTACATCTGCACCGTTACCAAATGCAGCATATGCATAAACAGCCTCGTCATATGCGCTGTACCAGCCCTGCGCCTTGTAGTTTTCAGCTGATGATGCGGGAATGTCCTTCGTAGAGCCATCGTAGTAATATACAGTTATGTATTCACCATCAGGCTTTACCTTCGTCCATCCTGCAAGCTCATACTTTGAAACTTCGCTTAACGCTACTTCCTTTGCAATGCCGTCTTTATCATACATTGTTACTGTTTCATTTTCTGTAAAAGCACTTCCTGCCTCTGCCCATCCGAGTGCCTTGTACATATCAAGTTGATATGCCGGTGCCTTTATAACGGTACCGTCAGTATATTTTATTGCAATAAGATTATTTTCTGATGAACTATCCTGAGTGTCAGGCTTTGCCGTATCAGTGCCTGTATGCACCTCCTTTGGGGCAGTTTCGGAAGAATTTTCCTCCCCCTCTAAAAACCAGCCGACATTCTTATGCGCCTCCACCTGATCTGCGCGCACAACAATACTGCGACCGTCTGCACTGTACATTGTAACGGGCTTTTCCAAAAACCATCCCATACCCTCTGCAGTGTAGACTGCAATCTGGCTTTCATCAACATAGAGAGTTCTGCCATCGAGGGAATAAAGCTGTGTTTTCTCAGCAAAAACACCCGTTGCCATAAGAAGAGATGCTGATACGCAAACTAAAACCTTAAAAGTTCTTTTCATAAAAATCTCCATTGCCTTTCTTAGTATTATAAATACGTTGTTCCTGACTTAATTATAACGCAAATAATTTCCAAGGTCAACTATTATTTATTTTTTCTTTTGCTGCTTTTCACAACATTGACATTATATATTTTTTATAATATAATATATCTTAGATATTACAATATAGGAGATACTATGTATACACTTGTTGAAATTTTCGATGCAAAACAATATGAAAATATTCTCTCACCCATCATTCTTGATGAAATTTCAAAGGTTATCTACGTCGGTACAAGAGAGGTAATGACACCTCAGAAAATAAAAAACCTCAAAAGCTTTTACAGACGCAGAAAAAGTAATCTTCCGCTCGAGTTTTTGTATGTTGAGAGGGATAATGCAAACTCCGTAAAAAGCAGACTTACACAGCTTGTCAAAAATAATCAGGACTGTATTTTTGATGTTACAGGCGGTGAGGACGTAATTTTAGCGGTTGTGGGAATAATTTCACAGCAGTTTAATATTCCGATAATAAGAGTTGATGCAAGGGATGCAAGCATTGTGCAGCTTCACGCAGATGCTACCTCTCTCAGGGCATTAAAGCCAAAAATTTCTCTTGCTGATGCAATAACACTTCAGGGCGGAAAAATTCTACGCAGTGAAACAATCTATGATTTTACCCGTGATGATATCTATGCCCTATCTGAAATGTTTGCGGTAAATGCACTCGATTGCGAGGCATATAGCGCGTTTTGCAACGCTGCAGCCGAATGCATCACCCAAAACGGAAAGAAAATCATTATAGATAAAGACGATTTTGCAATAAAACAAAAACGTACTGCCAAAGATATTAATGTAGTTTTTAATGAGCTTTGTAAGAGAAAGCTTATTAAAAAAGAAAGTGACACACCTCAAAGAACTGTGTATCATATTTGCTATACACTTGTTGCAAAGCTTATACTGAAAGCAGGCAATGTTCTTGAATATTACACGGCATATGCCGCATCCTCTCTTTCCGAGTCTGTATATGATATTAAAACAGGTGTCAGCATTGAATGGAATGACACGAGCACTTTTTCAGATACACAAAATGAAATTGACGTTATGGCAATTTCAAATCTGCATCCGCTTTTTATATCGTGTAAAAACGGCGAGGTAAAAAAAGATTCCTTGTATGAGCTTGATGCCGTTTCCCGTGCGCTTGGCGGTGCATATTCAAAAAAAGTTCTTGTTTGCACCTATATTTCAAAAAATGCATCCGCAAGGGAGCATTTTATAAGGCGTGCACACGATATGAATATTTCACTTGTATACGACGTGCACAAGCTTAGCTTTGAAAAATTCACATATTATCTTAATAAAGCTCTCAGATAGCCGTAAATTTTCAAAAAAGGATATTTTATTTATGAAAAGATTCATCTCAATTATCTGCATATTCTTACTTATTGCCAGCACTTCTGCTACTGCATTTGCATCCGTTTTGCCTTCCCCGATGCGTATTCTTTCACCGCCTGTATGGATGGCACCCGATGCTTTGATTGACAATGAAAATATTCCGACTGCTATCGGTACTTCTATGAAGAGTATGCAGGAAATGTATACATTGGAGCAGGTTTCAGGCGGTCAGAAATTTACAAACCTTGTAGACGGATATTCTGTCAGAATACCATACGATATGAAGGTTGATATGTCACTTTCATCCATATGTGCAACACTTGAGGACAGCTACAGAAAAATACGTATTTTTAAAGAAGTCTTTGACACAGACAGTGAACGCCTTTCATACCTTAAATATTCAAACAGATTTCTTGAAAACACCGCAGACCATAAAATTATAAAGCAGGAAAGATACAGTGTAGGAAATTATGAATACCATATTCTTGAATGGTCACGTAAAAAGCTTTCACGCATAAATAACGACAAAAACTATTATGCGTGCATAGATGTTTGCGTCGGGGCAAGAGTTTATACGTTTTTCTTTGCTTCTTCTTCGGAGCTTTTGGCAAATAACGGGTATATGGATATAGTAAGCTCTCTTACAACCTTTGACCCCGTTATAGCACAGACCAACGCATATAATTCAGGGTATAAAAAGAGCAGTATTACAAGGCTTAATCCCACTGCAAAAATTGTCTATGAAGAACTGTTTTCTGATGATGCAACATTCAAAATGGGAATGTTCCCGCCTGATAAATACGGCGGAATACAAAGAATGGAAGAGTTTGAAGAAAAACTTGGATATGAGTTTTGTGCATTTCTTACCTATACGGAATTTACCGACAAGGCAGCTTTAAACGCAGTAAACTATCTAGAGAAAATTAACACTTATATGAAAAAAGTTGAGGGCAATTTTAAATACGCACAAAAAAGCGGAAAAGCACTCGAACTGACACTTCAGGTTCCGCTTTCAAGAAAAACCGATAAAAATATGATTTATGAAATTTTAGACGGTGAATATGACCAGTTTATAAACGCATACACGAAACTCGTTGCAAGCTACCCTTCTGTTACGGTTCTCTTCAGACCGTTTAATGAGATGAACGGTGACTGGTGTAATTACAGTGCATTCCATACATCCCGTGACCCTCAGTTATATGTAGAACTTTACAGATATCTCTACGATAAGTTTAAAGCCGCAGGCTGCAACAATACCATATGGGTGTGGAACCCCAATGAAATAAGCTTCCCGAATTACAAATGGAACAGCGAATTTCTTTACTATCCAGGTGACGAATATGTTGATGTTTACGGAATTACAGGCTATAACACAGGAACTTATTACGAGGGCGAAACATGGAGAAGCTTTGATGAAATTTATGCCTCTGTTTATGAAAGGGCTCTTTTAATCAATGAAAAGCCGATTATGATTACGGAGTTTTCCTGTTCTTCAGTAGGCGGTGATAAGGTGCAGTGGATCGAAGATATGTTTCTCTCCCTTCCCAAGTATGATAAAATTAAGGTTGGAATATGGTGGCATGCGGCAGACTATAACGGTGAGGCGATTGCCCGTCCCTATTTTATGGATACACCTGAGGGTACTATGAGTGTGTTTGACAAATATCTTAATTAGGCATAATATAGTCAATTCCAATATGGCTAAGGAGGTTTTAGTATGGCATTATTGTGGACGATTTTAGTAGTAGTCTTTATATGCTTAGAGGCGGCAACAGTGCAGTTCGTATCAATATGGTTTGCAGGCGGTGCATTTGCAGCATTAATTGCCACATTGTCTGGCTCTGGTATATGGTTGCAGACGGTTGTTTTTGTAATCGTTTCAGCACTTCTTCTGATTTTTACACGCAAATTAATACGTAGGATAAAAGCAAAAGAACCGCTCAAAACAAATACCGATGCACTTATAGGTCAAAACGGCACTGTACTTGATTTAATATCAAATATTAATTCAAGCGGAAGTGTTAAGGTAGGTGCAATGGTCTGGAGTGCACGCAGTGAAAACGGAGAAGATATTCCCGTTGGTGCTACTGTAACAGTAAAGAAGATTGATGGAGTAAAATTAATTGTTGAAAAGGAGAGTTAATTTATGGAATTTATTTTAACTATTATTGTAATTTTGTTGATTCTGGTAATATCCAACATAAAAATTGTTCCTCAGGCATACGCATATGTAATTGAACGCTTTGGCGGTTACAGTGAAACGTGGTCAGTTGGGCTTCACATTAAAATTCCTTTTATCGACCGTATTTCAAAAAGAGTAAATCTTAAAGAGCAGGTTGTGGACTTCCCTCCCCAGCCGGTTATAACAAAGGATAACGTATCGATGCAGATTGATACCGTGGTTTATTTCCAAATTACAGACCCCAAGCTTTATACCTACGGTGTTGAACGCCCGATGATGGCTATTGAGAATCTTACTGCTACAACACTTAGAAACATTATCGGCGACCTCGACCTTGACGGAACTCTTACCTCTCGTGATACGGTTAACACAAAAATGCGTGCTATTCTTGACGAGGCTACAGACCCATGGGGTATTAAAATTAACCGGGTAGAGCTTAAGAACATCATTCCTCCCAAGGAAATTCAGAACGCAATGGAAAAGCAGATGAAAGCAGAGCGTGAAAGAAGAGAGTCGATTCTGCGTGCAGAAGGCGAAAAGAAATCTGCAATCCTTATGGCAGAGGGTGAAAAGGAGTCTGCAATTCTTCGTGCAGAGGCAAAAAAACAGTCCGCAATCCGTGAGGCTGAAGGTGAAGCCGAAGCTATTATCGCACTGCAGACGGCTATCGCTGAGGGTATCCGTAAAATCAATGAGGCTAACCCCTCAAAGGCATATATTGCCATTAAATCTCTTGAAAGCATGGAAAAGGTTGCAGACGGGCAGGCAACAAAAATTATTATTCCGTCAGAAATGCAATCTATTGCAGGACTTGCTGCTTCTTGCAAAGAAATTCTTGATAAATAACTTTTACTAAAAAAGTGCTTCGCTAATATTGCGAAGCACTTTTTTACTATTTAGTTTTATTCATCCTCGCCGCAGCAATCACATTCCTTATTATCACCGTTTAGACATCCTTCCACGGGTGGGAAAAACTCATCTACTGGGAAATTAATGTTTGCAAAAATTTCACACGGGTCATCAGGCGAATTTGTCACACACTCTTTTTCAGGAATACAGAAATCATATGCAGGGATAAGAAGCTGAACATTTCTTTCAAGCTTAATAATTGTGAAGAGTCCAAGTGATACATATACTCTGCGCTGATTGTCACGTACATTTACAAATCTGTCCTCAAACACTCTTGAAACGCAATCAGGGATGTTGCATACGTCTATATCGTCATCACCGTAATGGCAACACTTATCTCCTGCATCAGAAATTTTTGCGCCTAAGCAAATCGGGTCGAGAGTTTCCACAACTGCTTTGGGCATATTTGTTTTCTGCCACAGTTGTGGGTCAAAGCTGTCTTCCTTATAGCGTGATGTGAATATTTTCGCACTTCCCTCACTGCCAAAGAGAACAACCTTTTTGTTATAGCTTGCAACACCCTCTACCACAACGGGACGGGAAACACCCGTGTAAACGTCAAGAGATATACGGAAGAAGAAATTAAGGTCAACCGTATAATATCCTCTGTTAAAGGGCATCTTTTCCACATCGCTGAATACCCATATAACCTCTGATTTACGACATTTTATGTCAATAGCTCTGTCAACGATTTCCTGACCCGTTTCCGTTAAGTACACACGTAAACATTCTATACATTCCTTACTCCTGCATGAGTCATATATTTTATCTGTCTGTATACAAACCTTTTCCTTGCATCCAAAGGATCCGGTAAGCTTTTCTTCCATAGAAAAATCCTCCTTATACAATTTAAGGACATCCGCCATTAAATGGCTATCCACTATCATTGTATGAAGAAGGATTTTTTTTGTGACTATATTATCACGCCGCCGTCAACACCTATAATCTGTCCCGTAATAAAATCCGCCCCGTCCGATGCAAGGAAAAGAAGTGTTTTTGCAACCTCTTTGGGACTTCCAATCCTGCCAAGAGGGGTAAACTCACAAAACGCCTTTGTGTCTTCGGGGGTAACATCACTGTTCATATCTGTATCAATAAATCCCGGGGCAACACAGTTAACCGTTATCCCTGATGGTCCAAGTTCCTTTGCCAGTGCTTTTGTAAAGGCTATTACTGCCCCCTTTGTTGCGCTGTAGCCGCTCTCTAAGCTTGCACCGCTTACGCCCCAGATAGAGCTTATATTAATTATTTTTCCGTTATGATTTGAAAGCATATTTTCTGATACATACTTTGTCATAAGGAATGTGCCCGTTACATTTACGCTAAAGAGCCTTTCCCAATCCAAAAGAGACGTATCCTTTAAAAGATTTACATAGGATATTCCTGCATTATTGATAAGCACATCTATTTTTCCAAAGTGCTCTGTTGCAGCAAAAACCATTCTCTTTACATCTTCCTCCTTAGCCACATCGCCCTGAAGCAGTAGTGCACCGGGGAGGCTATCGGTAAGAGCCTTTGCCTTTTCCTTACTGTTATTATAATTAATAACAACATTATATCCGTTTTTATAAAAAAGCTTTGCCGCCGCCGCACCTATCCCACGTGAGGCACCTGTTATAAAGACAGTTTTACCCATATTATCACTCCCTGATATATTGAAGTGCATCTGAAAGTGAGCGTACTGCTATAAGCTCAATTCCGTCACATTTATCTATACTTCCAAGACAGTCAAACGGAAGCATACATCTCTTAAATCCCATTTTCTGTATCTCGGCAATTCTGCGTGCTGCCTGAGTAACGGTACGTATTTCACCCGTCAGACCAACTTCACCGAAAAATGCCATATCTGACGGCAGTGGCTGATTACGAAAGCTTGATGCAATGGCGCACGCTACCGCAAGGTCTGTCGCAGCCTCATCAAGGCGTATACCGCCCGTCACATTAACATAGGCATCCTGACCTCCTAAATTAAGCCCCATTCGCTTTTCAAGCACCGTCATTATAAGAGATACTCTGTTAAAATCAACACCTGTCGCCATTCTGCGCGGAATGGCAAAGCTGCTCTTTGATACAAGCGCCTGAATTTCTGCTAAAATCGGTCTTGTTCCCTCGACGGAGCATACTATTGCCGATCCCGGTGCATCTATAGGTCTTCCCGAAAGAAGCATCAGCGAGGGATTGGGGACATCTATAAGTCCCTTATCCGTCATTTCAAACACACCGATTTCATTTGTAGAGCCAAAACGATTTTTTACGGCACGTACTATTCTGTAGCTTTGATGGCGTTCACCCTCAAAATAAAGAACACAGTCCACCATATGTTCAAGCACTCTCGGACCTGCAATGGCGCCCTCTTTTGTAACGTGACCAACAATAAAAATTGTGATGCCACTACTTTTTGCAACCTCCATAAATTTCAGTGTGCATTCCCTCACCTGACCTACGCTTCCCGGTGCAGATGTAAGATTTTGTGAATAAAGCGTCTGTATTGAATCAGCAATAACAAACTTAGGTTTTAAAGCCTCAATTGCAGAAATTATAGACTCCAAGTCTGTTTCATTAAGAACATAAAGGGATTCTGAAACTGCACCAAGTCTTTCTGCACGCAGACGTATTTGCTTGTCCGACTCCTCGCCCGAAACATATAAAACCTTACTGTCTTTTGATGTAAATTTTGCAACCTGCAGTAGGAGAGTTGACTTTCCTATTCCAGGCTCACCGCCACAAAGGATAAGGGACCCCTTAACAATTCCTCCGCCAAGCACACGGTCAAGCTCGCCCGAGCCTGCAGGGCATCTCTCCCCTTCCTCTGTAGATACATCCTTTATGAGAATTGGGGAAACTCTTTTCTTTATTTTTGCATCAGCGGTCTTTTCTATAACCTCTTCAATCATAGAGTTCCACGTTCCGCAGCCCGGACATTTTCCCATCCATTTTGCAGATTCATTACCGCATTCCTTACATACAAATACTGTTTTGCTTTTCAAACAATCACCTCACAACGCGTGGGACACGCTTACCTATCCCACAAACAATCTCATAATTAATTGTTTGTGCGTGCTTTGCAAGCTCGTCTGCAGTTACACTGCATTCCCCCTGATGCCCAATAAGGATTGCAACATCTCCAACCTTTACGTCTATATCAGTAACATCAACCATAAACTGGTCCATACATACTCTGCCGACAATCGGGGCATATTTTCCGTTAATTATTACCCGCCCCTTATTTGAGGCTAATCTCGGATACCCGTCGGCATATCCTACGGGAATAGTGGCAACACGCATATCCTTATCTGCGGTATATGTTCTGCCGTAGCTTACAGTGTCTCCCTTTTTGATATCCTTAACATACACTACGTGCGTTTCAAGCTCCATTACGGGCTTTAAATCAAGAGTTTTTCTGTCCACTTCATCAGACGGATAAAGACCGTAAAGTATAATTCCAGGGCGTACCATATCAAAATTATAATCACGAAGCTCCATAATTGCCGCACTGTTTGAAGCATGGTAAATTTCTATTTTAACGCCGCGCTCCTCGAGCATTTTTCTGAAAATTTCAAAACGCTCTGCCTGAACTCTCGAAAATGTCTTATCAGCTTCGTCAGCCGTTGCAAAATGTGTAAATACACCCTCAAGATTTACTGCTTTAAGTGATGAAATTTCCTTTACAATATCAGCACTTTTTTTGTCAGGGGTAAATCCTATTCTGCGCATACCCGTATCTACCGCTACGTGCATTTTTGCTGTCATACCAAGCTTTTGTGCTACAATTGAAAGCATCTTTGCATCTTCTGGTGTAAAGATCGTAACGGTAACATTATTTTTTACTGCCGTTTCAAAAAACTCAGGCGGGGTATATCCAAGTAAAAGTATAGGCCTATCTATTCCGTTTTCACGTAAAGCCATAGCCTCCTCAATTATTGCAACGGCAAAATAATCAGCAAAAGGCATAGTAAGCCGTGCCATATCTAATGCACCGTGACCGTAGCCGTCCGCCTTTATTACGGGCATAAGGATTGTTCCAGGCTTTACTGCCGCCCTGATTTTTTTGATATTATGAACAACTGCGTCACTGTTTATGTACGCACAAATCCTTCTGTATTGCTGCATAATTCTCAATCCTTAAACACTGAAATATTTTCAAAAATGTATGCAATCCAGCTTGCAACAGTAAATATAGCGGCTACCCAGATAAGTCCGCCTGCGATAATTGGCTCCCCCGTATAAATCAAAAGTGCAAAAATGATTGCAAAAAGCTGCACATTGGTCTTTATTTTGCCCCACCAGGATGCGGCAATAACCTTGCCCTTTGAAACGGCAACTACTCTCATACTTGTTACAAAAAACTCACGTGCAATAATTATCATCGGTGCCCATACGGATACAACACCTACCTCTATAAAGCAGATAAGCGCACCAAACGCAAGGAGTTTGTCTGCAAGGGGGTCCATAATCTTTCCAAAAGAAGATATGAGGTTATATTTTCTCGCAATAAACCCGTCAAGAAAATCTGTAATTGAGGCTATTGCAAAAACAATAAGTGCCCAGATATTGTGTCCTGTCAGCATAAGCGCCATTACTATAGGTACCATAATTATTCTTGCCATTGTAAGCTTGTTGGGTAAATTCATTCTAAATCCGTCCTTTCACATTCTTCTCCGTATAAATCATATATGTCACAATTTTTAATTGTAACCCACACAAAATCGCCCGCATCAAGATCCCTGTGTGCACCGAAATATATTTTAGGGTCTATTTCAATGCTTTCACCGCCGCTACGGCCGTAATAAAGATTGTCTTCAAATCCCTCGGTAATAACACGAACTGTTTTGCCGAGCATTTCTTCATTACGCTTTAGTGAAATTTCCTGACAAAGCTCCATCACAAGGTCTTTGCGCTTTTCCTTAGTTTCTTCATCAAGCTGGCCTTTCATTTTTGCAGCAGGCGTGCCCTCTTCACACGAATAGGCAAATACACCCACTCTGTCAAAGCGCACCTTTTTGAGAAATGTACAGAGCTCATCAAACTCTTCCTCTGTTTCACCTGGAAAGCCCGCTATTATACTTGTTCGCAAGGTTATGTCAGGAATTTCCCTGCGCAATGTTTCAATGAGCATTTCAATACTCTTGCCATCTGTTTTTCTTCCCATTCTTTTAAGAACACTGTCGCATCCATGCTGAACGGGTATGTCAAGATATTTTACTATCTTCTCCTGCTCCTTCATTGTTTTTATAAGTTTTTCATCAATTTGCTCGGGATAACAGTAATGAACTCTCACCCATTCTATTTTAGGGATTTCGCATAATTTTTCTAAAAGCTCCGAAAGCTTTCTTTCGCCATAAAGGTCAATTCCGTACCGTGTGGTATCCTGCGCAACTACAATAATTTCACGCACACCGTCATCGGCAAGCGCCCTTGCCTCAGATAGTATATCTTCCATTTTTCTGCTGCGGTATTTACCCCTTATATACGGAATAGCACAGTAGGTGCATCTGTTATCGCACCCCTCAGCAATTTTAATATATGCCGTATACTGCGGTGTAGTACGGATTCTCGGAAGATTTTCTCCTATACATTTATCAATATCATATATGTATGATTTTTTCTGATTTAAAAGCCCCTCTTTAACTGCCGTAACAATATCTTCAATCGCCGTTGTACCGACAATCACATCAACCTCAGGCATTTCTTCACGTATTTCTTTTTCATAACGCTGTGCAAGGCATCCGCACACTACAAGAAGGATGCAATTTCCATCTTCTTTATACTGCGCCATTTCTAAAATCGTGTCTATTGACTCCTGCTTTGCACTTTCAATAAATCCGCAGGTATTTACTATGCACACCTGTGCCTCGTATGGGTCAGGCGTTATCTCAAAACCGCTCTGAGCGAGTAAACCCATCATATTTTCAGTATCGCACAAATTTTTATTACATCCAAGCGACACAAAACCAACCTTTATTGCCATCAAAAATACTCCTCCATAATATCATTGAATGAACAAACTTTATTCAGTGCACCTTTGATTTCCTCAGCGCAGTAACCACGCCTTAAAAAAAAGTTAAATATCCTTGTACGTTCCTTAATGTTTCCCAAATCAGAATTTTTGAAGCGTGTTTGAATTTGATTAATCAAAGTATCGTCACTGCCGTCAGCAAAAGCCTCTTCGAGCATGCTTTCAAATACATCACGCTTTACCCCGCGCTTTAAAAGCTCACTTCTTATTCTGATTTTTCCCCATTTTTTAAGGTTAACGCAATCGTTTATAAAATGCTGTGAATATTTAAAATCGTTTATATACCCGTACTCTTCTAGAAAGGCAATTACATCTTCAACTGTATTTTCATCATAACCCTTTTGGCTAAGCTTATCACAAAGCTCCTTTTTTGTTCTGTCACGAAATGTAATAAGCTTTAAGGCATACTCTCTGCAATCAATCATTCAAAAACTCCATAAAAACAAGATTTGCCATATCACACCCACGCATTGTCAGGCGAAGATGGTCGTCCATTATTTCCAAAAGTCCTTTTTCTATCAGTGGATTTACCCTTTCGGGAAATTCGCCGTTATATAAAACGCCCTTTGTCATCCGAAGTCCGAGCATAAAAAGCTCCAATTTCCTTTCCTTTTCTGAAATAGGGATAACATCTTCTCGTCGTCCTTCGCCCTTTATATAGCGAGCTATATCAGATGCATTCTGATACCGCACAGAATTATTATATGAATGCGCCCCTGCACCAATTCCCCAATACTCACAATCTGTCCAGTAGCCTGTATTGTGTCTGCTCTCAAACCCCTTTTTTGCAAAGTTTGATATTTCGTATCTCTTTAGTCCATTAGCTTTAAACGTATCGGTCACATAATAATACATTTCCCGTTCCGTTTCTTCATCAGGCAAATCTAAATCCATATTATAAAACGCCGTTCCTTCTTCAACTATCAGCGAATAAGCCGATACGTGGGGCGGATTTATCTTTTCTATACACCCAAGAGTATACGAAAGGCTCTCCATTGTTTGCTCAGGCACTGCAAGCATTAAATCAAGGCTGAAATTTTTAAATCCCGCCTCTTTTACCATATCACTGCTTTCAAAAATTTCCTTTGCGGTGTGAATTCTTCCAAGCGCCCTCAGCTCGTTGTCATTAAAGCTTTGCGCACCGAGACTTATTCTGTTAACTCCAAAAGAGTATAAATTTTTCAGCAAAGCTTTGTTTACCGTCCCTGGGTTAGCCTCCACCGTGAATTCACAGTTATCTGATAAAATAAAATTTTCTTTTACAGCCTGGGCTATCTTTAAAAGATTATCTTCAAGTGTTGTCGGTGTTCCTCCGCCGATGTAGACAGTATCTGTCTTAAGTCCTTTTAAGGAAACAATCTCCTTTATAACGGCATCTGTATACGCATCCTTTAAACTTACATCGGTAACGGAATAAAAATCACAGTACAGACACTTTCTGACACAAAACGGTATGTGTATATAAATCATATCAATCAAGCTTGAGAACGGACATAAACGCCTCCTGCGGAAGCTCCACACTGCCGACCTGCCTCATTCTCTTTTTACCTTCCTTCTGTTTTTCAAGAAGCTTTTTCTTTCTTGTTATGTCACCGCCGTAACATTTTGCCAAAACGTCCTTACGCATTGCCTTGACAGTTTCTCTTGCAATAACTTTTCCGCCGATAGCCGCCTGAATAGGAACTTCAAAAAGCTGACGGGGAATAGTTTCCTTGAGCTTTTCTGCAATTCTTCTTCCACGTGCATAACTTTTTGTAGAATGCACAATAAAGCTCAGCGCATCTACAACATCACCGTTAAGAAGAATGTCAAGCTTTACAAGGTCACTCTTTACATATGCACTCATTTCATAGTCAAATGACGCATAGCCACGGCTGCGGCTCTTTATAGCATCAAAGAAATCATATATTATTTCATTTAAGGGAAGCTCATAATGAAGGTCAGCACGTTCAGAATCAAGGTATGTCATACCGACATAATTTCCCCTTCTGTCCTGACAAAGTTCCATAATTGCCCCTACATATTCCTGAGGAACAAAAATATGTGCATTTACAAAAGGCTCCTCCATATAGTCAATTTCTGCAGGCTCGGGAAGATTGGTCGGGTTTGACACAAAAACTTCCTCCCCCGTTACCTTATGCACTTTATATACAACACTCGGCGCCGTTGTAACAAGGTCAAGGTTAAATTCACGTTCTAACCTTTCCTGAATAATTTCCATATGCAAAAGTCCCAAAAATCCGCAACGAAAACCAAAGCCGAGCGCCGCACTCGTCTCCGCCTCAAACGAAAGAGAAGCATCATTAAGCTGCAACTTTTCAAGAGCATCACGAAGGTCGCCGTACTTTGAACCGTCAGCAGGATAAATACCGCAGTAAACCATTGGATTAACTGTTCTGTAACCCGCAAGCGGCTCTTTTGCAGGGTTCTCGGCATCTGTTACAGTATCGCCCACCTGCGTATCACGCACCGTCTTGATGCTTGCCGCAATGTAGCCAACCTCGCCTGCCTTAATTGAAGCAGATGGCATCATACATTTAGGATGAAGATACCCCGTCTCAACAACGTCAAATTCACCGCCTGTTGCCATAAAGCGTATACGCATACCGGGCTTTATCTCACCCTCCATAACACGTACATATACAATAACGCCTTTGTAAGAGTCATAGTAAGAGTCAAATATAAGGGCACGCGGAGGAAGTGATACATCACCCTTTGGTGCAGGAATATTTTTTACAATATATTCAGGAATTTCCTCAATATTAATGCCGTTCTTCGCACTGATTTTGGGTGCTTCCTCGGCAGGAATACCTATAACGTCTTCTATTTCTTTTACAATTTCGTCAGGTCTTGCACTTGGAAGGTCAATCTTATTAATTACGGGAAGTATTTCAAGATTGTGGTCAAGCGCAAGATATGTGTTTGCAAGTGTCTGCGCCTCTATTCCCTGCGATGCATCCACAACCAAAAGCGCCCCCTCACACGCTGCAAGAGAGCGTGATACTTCATAGTTAAAGTCAACGTGTCCAGGTGTATCAATCAGGTTAAGAACATAATCCTTGCCGTCCTTTGCTTTATAATTAAGCCTTACGGCACGCGCCTTGATTGTAATACCCCTCTCTTTTTCAAGCTCCATATTATCAAGAAGCTGTTCTGACATTTCACGGCTTTCAATACTGCCCGTAAGCTCTAAAAGTCGGTCTGCCAGAGTGCTCTTTCCGTGGTCTATATGTGCAATTATACAAAAGTTTCTGATATTGTCCTGCATAGCTGCTCCCTTCAAACTAAGTAATCAAAATAACCTAACTTATATTTTAACACAAAAACTAAAAAAAGGAAACACTTTTTTATCATCCGATATAATTTTCTTTAAGAATTTTTATTTCCTCAGCATATCCGTCAAGTTCGTTTGGTGTTTCAAGTAAAAATACAACATTTTTAAGACGTGGATTATTGATTATACCCGAAAATGTACTAAGACCTATTGAGCCTTTGCCTATTTTTTCGTGTCTGTCCTTGTGACTGTCAAACGGGTTTTTTGAGTCATTCAGATGAATTGCAAAAAGTCTGTCAAGACCGATTATTTCATCGAAATTATCAAGCACCCCTTCAAGATTTCCCGCAATGTCATATCCGCCGTCAAACACGTGGCACGTATCAAGGCATACACCAACCTTTTCCTTAAGCTCGGTTTTATCAATAATTGCCCTTAATTCTTCAAAACTTCTGCCTATCTCACTGCCCTTTCCCGCCATTGTTTCAAGCAGAACTGTGGTTGTCTGTTCTTCTTTTAAAACAGAGTTTAAAAGATTTGATGTAAGCTCTATACCTTTTTCAGCGCCCTGTCCAACGTGACTTCCGGGATGGAAATTATAAAGATTTCCTGGGATATATTCCATACGTGCCATATCATCCTCCATTATACGCAGTGCAAGGTCGCGTACCTTTTCATCTGCGGAGGATGGGTTTAGCGTGTATGGTGCATGCGCAAGAATTTTCCCGAAGTTTTTTTCCTTTGTAAACTGCAAAAATTCCTTAACATCATTTTCATCAATATCCTTTGCGGCAAAGCCACGGGGATTTCGTGTAAAAAACTGAAATGTGTTTGCCCCTATACTCTTTGCCTCCTTTGCCATATGGGTAAATCCTTTCGATGCTGAAAGATGACATCCTATATAAAACATTGCTTTCTCTCCTTTTGATAAAATTCTATTGCTTTTTTTAATATTTTGAATTATAATTAATAGAAGACTATTTTCGAGGTGTATTATGAAAAAAACTGTTGCAAAATCATTTGCCAAAATTAATTTGTCTCTTGATGTGCTCGGTAAAAGGGATAATGGCTATCACGACGTACAGATGGTAATGCAGACTGTATCGGTTTTTGACATCGTTACCGTAACTCAGATAAAGCATGGGATAGAGCTTTCAACAAATCTTCCCTATCTTCCTATCGACAATAACAATTTAGCATATAAGGCTGCAGAAGAATTTTTTAAATATACCGGCATCGAGGCAGGTGTCAGCATAAATATTTTAAAGCGCATTCCTGTCGGCGCAGGTCTTGCCGGGGGGAGCAGTAATGCGTCGGCAGTTCTTAAAGCTATGAACACACTCTTTGAAACGAAGCTTTCACTTAAAGAGCTTTGCTCAATCGGTGTAAATATCGGTGCAGATATTCCCTACTGTATATTAGGCGGAACACGCCTTGCAGAAGGAATCGGGGAAAAGCTTTCATCACTTCCCAAAATTCCAAAATGCAGCATTGTGCTTGTAAAACCGTCTTTTTCAATCAGCACAAAAACTGTTTATGAAAAAATCGACTCCTGCACTGACTATGTCCGTCCCGATACCAAGGCAATTATAAGGGGACTTCACGACGGGGACCTTGATATAATTGCAAGCGGTATGGGAAATGTTTTGGAAGAGGTCAGTATAGCAGAGCATCCCGTTTTATCCTCGCTTAAAGAGCAGCTTATAGAGCTTGGTGCCATAAAGGCACAGATGAGTGGCAGCGGTCCTACAGTGTTCGGAATTTTCCGCACATATGACGAAGCACGCCACGCAAAAAATGAACTGTGGAAAAAATACAAAACAGTTTATATTTGCTCTCCTGTATAAAATTTCTTTGTTGCGGTAATACTTTCATATGAGGTGTTGCCTAATGAAAAAATTTTTTACAACAATTGCAGTTTCGCTATTGGTGCTGCTTATTCTTATTGGATATTCAACAAACGTAAGCTCTGAGATTTCACAAAAAATTGTAAGGCTTCACGTAATTGCCAACAGTGATACTGATTTTGACCAGATTTTAAAATTAAAGGTTCGTGACGCACTTTTAAAGCATAGCCAAAGCGACTTTACAAAAAAAGCTGATGTCACGCAAAACCTTGATATATATAAAGACATTGCGCAAAGCATTGTACGTGAAAACGGTTACGACTATAATGTTGATGTTGAGTATGGGAAGTTCAAATTCCCGACAAAGCACTATAATAATATTTCCCTTCCCGCGGGTTCTTATGACGCCGTACGTGTAAAACTCGGTAAGGCGGAGGGGAAAAACTGGTGGTGCGTTCTCTTCCCACCGCTTTGTTTTGTTGATGGAACAACAGACAGTGATGAGGCTAGTGCAAAGCTTCAGGCAATGCTTGATAAGGATAGCTACGACCTGATTACTGCACAAAGTAATGGCGGCAGCATTCCGTTTGAAATAAAATTTAAAATCGTAGAAATGTACGGAAAAATAAGTGGTCGTGACAAAGTTTACGCCAGAGGCGGAAAGGACAATTAAAATGAGAATGAGGACACGCAGCCACCTTGAGGAAAGGCTCGAGGCGTGCAGCAATTTATCACTTCAGAAATATGATGACTCTGCAAAAAGCTATGTGCAGGGTCATCACCTGCATATAGAGATTGGATGTGGTAAGGGGGGTTTTATAACCAAGACCGCTCTTATTAATCCCGATATACGTTATATAGCAATTGAAAAGGTTTCAAACGTAATTGTACTTGCAATGGAAAAAGCCAAGAGCGCAGAGCTTGAAAACCTGCGTTTTATGCGTGGAAATTTTGAGTATCTCGGCGAAACCTTCCCTGACAAATCAGTTGACAGAATTTACCTTAATTTCAGTGACCCGTGGCCAAAAAAGGGTTATGCAAAAAGGCGCCTTACACATGGGGGATTTTTAGAAATTTATAAGCGTATTCTTAAAGACAACGGGGAAATTTGTTTTAAAACAGATAATCGTGACCTTTTTGATTTTTCGCTTGAAAGCTTCCCCGAAAACGGCTTTACCCTTTCTGATGTTACATATGACCTTCACAACAGCAATTTTGAGGGCAATATTATGACTGAATATGAGGAAAAGTTTTCTATGCAGGGCACGCCTATATGCCGCCTTGTTGCAAGACTGGCTAAATAAGATTATAGCATTTAAACATTCTTTTTTCAATGTTTTTTTCGGAGGATGAAGCTATGCCATTAAAGATAGTTCATTGTGCAGATTTACATATCGGTGCCCCCTGTCAGGGGTTAAGCACGCAAAATGCTGCAATGCGAAGTGGTGAAATTCGTGATGCACTCTCCCATATTGCAAATTTCTGTAAGCAAAAGGCTGCAGATGCACTTTTGATATGCGGTGATTTGTTTGACACACCTACTCCCTCAAAGGCTGATTGTGATTTTGTAAGGGATGTCCTTTCCTCACTCTCGCCCATTGAGGTTTTTGTTGTTTGCGGAAATCATGATTATATGTGCACTCAATCGCCTTTTGCAAAGCAGGATTATTTTTCAAATAACGTACATATTTTCCCCTGCTTTGAACATTCCTTTACACTTAAGGATAAAGGTGCTGTAATCTGGGGCAAATCCTACAGCACCTCTTCCATTACTCCTTCGTTTTCTGATTACAGTTTTGATGATAGCAAGGTTAACATTATGTGTCTTCACGGCGACCTTACTTCAGGAAGTGATTATAACATTATAAAAAAAGAGGTTCTTTCCTCACTTCCCTGCAGTTATGCAGCCTTCGGGCATATTCATAACGGAGAAGTTTTTGATATAAATAAAATTAAGTGCGCATATCCCGGTACACCTGAAGGGCATAAATTTAATGATGACGGCATAACGGGCTTTATATATGCCGAAATTACAGATAAGGGAACGACTGTTACCCCCATTTCTCTTACAAAAAGAAAATACCATAATATTATATTGGATATAAGCGGAAAAACCACTGACGAAATTATAACCACCGCAAAGGAAATGCTTAACGATACAGATTTTTTCCGTATTACATTTACAGGTGATTTTTATGATGACAGAGGCTTTAGTGCTGATTTTATTGAAAACGAATTAAAGCCTTATGCATTTCATCTTGAAATAACAGACGAAACCACACAGGGTTATATGATTGGGGAATTAGAAAAAGAAGAAAGTATAAGAGGTGCCTTTCTGCGGGAATTAAGAGAAAACTGCAAAAGTGAAGAAGAATTTCTCTTAGCTGCAAAGGCGGGGATTGACGCACTTGCAGGGCGAATTCCAGGAGGTGCGTTATGATAATTAAATCACTTGAAATTATTTCTTTTGGAAAATTTAAAGATAAGATAATAAACCTGGGCGGCGGATTAAATGTTATTATTGGCGATAACGAAAGCGG
>JAEIGA010005723.1_pt1 | contig 18945 bp, 21 predicted proteins | sample 9270691 | NCBI WGS metagenome assembly JAEIGA01 (sample SAMN17057246, study PRJNA624740) | gut metagenome | biome: biome; isolation source: fecal sample | host: Bos grunniens | place: China: Xizang | collected 2019 | reverse complement strand
GGTTCGGCTATGTTGTTCGTATCGGCTAAGGTAAGCCAACTCAACTTGTTGCCACAAGGCAAGCCCGAAGCACTTCGTCGTGCCAAGGCTATGTTGAGCAAGATGGACGAACTTGGTTTTGGTAACTGTACCAACACTCGTGCTTGCGAAGCTGAATGTCCAAAGTGCGTATCAATCAGCAATATTGCTCGTTTGAACCGCGAATATCTAAGCGCAAAATTCAAAGACTAATAGATTGAATCTATAGAGAGCGTCCCATTATCTTTTCAGATAGTGGGATGTTTCTTTATATAACGTGCAAATATTTAGTTGTTTTTTTGCGAAATGCAGAAAAAGAACTACCTTTGCAGCGCAGAAAATGTCTGACTGGCCGCTCGAATGGTGGAATGGTAGACACGAGGGACTTAAAATCCCTTGGCCATAACCGGCTGTGCGGGTTCGAGTCCCGCTTCGAGCACCAAAAAATCGCAAATCATTTTAATGGTTTGCGATTTTTTTATACTTTTATCCTCATTATAAAATATCTAATATGAAGAGAATTGCGTTTTTATTGTGTTCGTTGATGCTGGCAGTATCAGTTTGCGGACAGCAGGCCGATGATATGGTTGTGCAGACAGCATCGGGTAAAGTAAGAGGTTTTAATCAGGATGGTTCAATGGCCTTCCTGGGTATTCCATACGCTAAAGTAGAGCGATTTATGCCACCGCTTCCTGTAGATAGCTGGGATGGTATTCGCGATTGCAATAAGTGGGGACCGCAGGTAATGCAACAGACAAGCGGCCCACTGCCGGAAGATAAGATGTCTGAAAAAAATTCATGTGTACTTAATGTGTGGACAACAGATACCAAAGCTAAGAAACCTGTAATGTTATGGATACATGGCGGTGGTTTTGATTCCGGTACATCAGAATGGAGTCCGGGTATGAAACTGGCTCAGAAAGATGTGGTTGTGGTTAGTCTGAACCATCGATTGAATATCCTTGGCTTCCTGGATTTGTCTGAGGTATCGGAAAAATACAAATATTCAGGTAACGTGGGTATGCTTGATATAGTTGCTGCTCTGGAATGGATACAGACAAACATCCGTCAGTTTGGTGGCGATCCAGACAACGTTACCATCTTTGGTGAATCGGGTGGTGGCGGAAAGGTAGGTACACTAATGTGTATGCCATCAGCAAAAGGCCTTTTCCACAAAGCAATTATTATGAGCGGTACCATACTGAACGTAAACACAAACCAAATGAGCAAAGAATTGGGTAAGGCAGTTCTCAAAGAGCTGGGAATATCTGAAAACGATATAGACAGGATAAATGATGTGTCATATCAGGAACTGTATAGTGCTGGCCAGAGAGCTTTGGCAGCAAGCGTAGGAACACGCAGACCGGGTACTCCAATGATGTGGGGATTCGGTCCAACACCTGATGGTGAAGTGCTTCTTCAGCAGCCATTCCAGCCTGATTTTGCAGAATTGTCAACAGACATTCCTTTGCTGATAGGTACAACATTCAATGAATTACAACGCCTGCAATACAACCGCAATATTACTCTGGAACAGGCAAAAACAGAATTGCAGAGAACCTTTGGCGATGAAACAGATGCCTATATAGAGGCTTTTGCAGAAGCATATCCCGACTATACACCTCAGGATCTGTTAAGCATAGACTGGCTGTTCCGTCCCAAGACAATAATAACCGCAGATGCTATAGCAGAAACCCGCAAGGCAAAGACATATATGTATATGTTTACATGGCGTTCACCTGTTAACAAAGGTTCTGTACACGGCAATGAACTGAACTTCTGCTTTAACACATTGGAACGTGCTGGAAATGAACTTCCGCAGCCAACGGAGCATGATTATAAAGTTGCAGATATCATGAGCAGTGTATGGGCGCAGTTTGCTCATAATGGCAATCCAAACATAAAGGAGCTTCCAAAGTGGAAAGCATATACAGCTGAAAACGGAGAGATGATGATAATAGACTATAATTGCGAAATCCGTAATAATCCGGACAGAAAGTTAGCTGAGATAATAGATCGTCATTGCTTTAAACAGCTTGATGAATTTCGTAAGAAACAGGCCGAAAAGTAGTATCAGATTCTTCCGATGAAAAGGGTAAAAACGGTCATTTTGTGTGGCTTGTTATCAATTTTGGCATTGCAGGCGGAGACACTCAATTACAATCTGTATGTTTCTGCAGGCTTTGTAAGTGTGCGTGTAGGCGAAAGTTCGCTTACAGAAGCTCCATCTGCATATAACGGGACAGATTGTATTCGTACAGAAATGACATTATCCACAGGTAAATATGCCGATAAACTCTTTTCATTGAGAGACACAATGATCTCTTACAATTCCTGCGACGGATATAGTCTGTTTTACCGGAAATCGACAAACGAAAACAGCAGGCACGATGTAGAAACTGCCGTTTTTACTCGCGATTTGAACACTTATAGCGTAAATTTGCAGGCAAAGTCGTATGACGGAGTTATATTGGGTAGCGCTTTTGAAAACAGTTCAGAACGTATTTACGATATGCTAAGTATGCTTTCGTATGCACGCAGCTTGAACTCCGATGGCATAGATGTGGGCCATACAGTTACTCTGCCTATGGTAAACGGAACGCAAGTGGTGAGGCAGTACATAGTCTATGAGGGCAATAAAAGTGTAAAGGCCGATAATGGTACTACATACAACTGTTTGGTACTGTCCATACGTGATAAGAAGTATGGTGAAGAGCGAGAGACTTTAAAAGCATACGTTACAGCAAATAAAGAGCATCTTCCCATACAACTGAACATAAAATTAGGTGTTGGATATATAAAGGTGTTATATAGAGAATGAAATTAACAAGAAACAGATTCCTGACAGCTCGCGGATTTGGTGTGCATTCACCCTGGGCATATAACTTTATAGTAGATGTGCTGGGTGAAAAGAATCCCTATTATGCATACGAAGATCTGCACAGTTTTCGTCAATCAGCAACAGCGGAACTGCCGCAGCTTGACAAGAGGTGTGACGAGATGTTATTCCGTATTGTTAATCACATTCTGCCTCTTACCGTTGTAGAGATAGGAACATCGTCAGGAATATCTGCAGCATATATGGCATCAGTATCTTCATATACAGATGTTATAACTCTGGATAACAACCATCCCTTTAAAGATGTAGTAGCCTCCGGTTTATCGCTTTTTGCGAACATCTCATACAGGAGTGGAAATGTTCTGGATAATCTTAAAACAGTGCTTTCACAGAATAACGGAAAAACGCTGTTTCACATATCGTACACTGCCCATTATGCCGATATTTGCGAACTGCTGTTACAGAATGCTTTGCCCGATACAGTTATTGTGGTGCAGGGATTGAACAACAGTCTTATATATAAATGGTGGGCAAACATTATAAAGGACGACAGGGTAGGCGAAACTTATGAAACAAAGACTACCGGTATCCTGTTATTCGATAAAAAGAAATACAAACAACACTATAGACTATGAGTAAGATATATACTTCTACAGGCGATAAAGGTACAACATCGTTGGTTGGTGGAAAGCGTGTAAGCAAATCAGATCCAAGGCTTGAAGCATACGGAACGATAGATGAACTAAACTCTTTTATTGGACTTGTGGCTTCACAGATATGCAACAATCAGGAGATAGAACTTCAGGAAAATCTACGATGGATTCAGAAAAAACTCTTCAATATAGGTGGTTGTCTGGCTACGGATACAGAGACTACCAAACTTCCTGAATCCTGTTATGTTGTAAAGGACGATATATCCAGAATAGAGAATATGATTGACAGCGCCCAGGAGAATTTGCCTCAACAGCGCTCTTTTATTCTTCCAGGTGGAACAGTTGCAGCTTCATATACACATGTTGCAAGAACTGTATGTCGCAGAGCGGAAAGACTTATTGTTGCGCTGAGCAGCAGTGTAGAAGTGGTTCCAGAAACAATCATCTTTATAAACAGACTCTCTGATTATCTGTTTGTTTTGGCTCGCCGAATAAATTATTTATCGGGCGAGAAAGAAATTTTATGGTAAAGCATTGATAAATTGCTATTTTTTATACTTTTGCACTCCGTAAAAAAAGAGGAGGTTTGATAATCGAAGAATAGGCCTTTATTTTAAGGTTACGAACCATTTTTTTTAACTTAAAACATAATACTGAAAATATATGTATTGGACATTGGAATTGGCATCAAAATTGGAGGACGCACCTTGGCCAGCAACTAAGGATGAACTTATTGACTACGCAGTACGTTCAGGTGCACCATTAGAGGTAATTGAAAACCTTCAGGAAATAGAAGACGAAGGCGATGTATATGAAAGCATAGAGGATATCTGGCCGGACTACCCTTCAAAGGAGGACTTCTTTTTTAACGAAGATGAATATTGATTATCAGTAAGTTAGATATTTGAATTAAGCGGGAAGGACCATTGGTTTCCCGCTTTTTTTGTTTATCTGGTTTGTTTTGTAATCAGTTGCTTACGGTGATATAGTTGTTATAGACTCTTACAGGGTATCTGTAAAGCGGTCTGGCGTTCTCGGCGGTACTGCTCTGTATAAATCCGTTGTTGTTCAGGTTCCAGCTGCTGTTGCAGTTACTACAACTGGCTATACCTATGTTATTGAATGTAAGACGGTGCTTGGCTTTGTCGCATATTGGGCAGGCCAGATCGAATGCGTAAACCTCCTGATTGTCGTTGTTGAGTGCCGGAGTTCCTATTATAAGTCCACCCAGTCCCATACTGAATGAGCGCAAATCTGTTTCGCTGATCTGATGCTTACTCTTGTTACCATCTGAATCGATCGTTTCAAGAGTCATACTGTTAATCCTTACTCCAACAAATCGGCCTAATCCGGTAATCTGATTGAATGGCGATACTGCTGTGTTGCATACATAATAGACGTAGTACTTATTGGAATAAACCTGATAATTTCCAACTTTGGAACAGCCGGAAACTATCAGGAGTATTATTAATGCAAAAAAGTACCTTTTCATCGGTCTATTTTGATGTCAGACTACTTATAGCTGTATCAATTTCATTGAATGGGAATGCACTGATAATCTGATCCATTTTGGCAACAATCATATCGTTGCACAGATTTCCTATGCTTCCCTGATGAGTGTGGTTAATCTGTTTGTTTGGTACAAATGTACCGTTTTCTATAGATGCACCCACCTGCTTGTATGCTTCGCGGAAAGGAACACCCTCTTCCAGTGCCAGTCTGTTAACCTCTTCCACGCTGAAGATAGCATCGTATTTTGAATCGGACAGTATATCCTCCTTTACAGTGATATGTTCCAGCATATAGGCAACCATGGTGATACACTCTTCAAGCATATCGAATGCAGGGATAAATACCTCCTTAACCAGCTGCATATCGCGGAAATATCCGCTTGGAAGGTTGTTGGTCATCAGGGTAATCTCCTGTGGCAATGCCTGCAGGCGGTTACATTTGGCACGTGTCAGTTCAAATACATCGGGGTTCTTTTTGTGTGGCATAATGCTTGAACCTGTAGTACAATCGTCTGGCAGTTTTATAAAGCCAAAGTTCTGACTGTTATACATACAGGCATCGAATGCCAAACGGCTTAATGTAGCTGCAACCGATGCCATAGCGTATGCAACATTGCGTTCCAGTTTACCACGTGTCATCTGGGCATAAACCACATTGTAGTTCATGGATTCAAAGCCTAACAGATCTGTTGTCATCTGTCTGTTAAGCGGGAATGAATTACCATAACCGGCAGCGGAACCCAATGGGTTGCGGTTGCTCTGGTCAAAGGCGGCACGCAGAAACAGCATATCGTCGGCCAGTGCCTCGGCGTATGCTCCAAACCACAATCCGAATGATGATGGCATAGCTATCTGCAGGTGTGTATATCCCGGAAGAAGAACATCCTTGTAGCGGTTGCTCTGCTTGATAAGAATGTCAAACAGTGCCTTCACTGCGTTCACAATGCCTCTCAGCTTGTCGCGGGTAAAGAGCTTTAAATCAACCAGTACCTGGTCGTTACGGGAACGTCCGCTATGGATCTTCTTACCCATGTCGCCAAGTTTACGGGTAAGCATAAGTTCTACCTGTGAATGTACATCTTCTACACCATCTTCAATCACAAAGTTACCTTCCTCTATTACATCGAGCAGGTTTTTAAGTTCTGCTGATAATGCCTTCAGTTCATCTTTCTCTAAAAGACCGATAGATTCCAGCATTGTGATATGTGCCAGTGAACCCATAACATCGTATCTGGCCAGAAACATATCCATCTCTCTGTCCAGACCTACAGTATATTTCTGTATCAGGTCATTTACGGGTTTTCCTTTGTCCCAAATAGGTTTCATAAATTAACTGTTGTAAGGTATTATAGTTAATGCATCGGCTATCTTTTCCAGTCCATCCTTCAGTGGCTTTTCCACCATTTTGGCAATGAACGGATTTACATCGGCCTCAAGTGTCAGCTTTATTTTACAGGAATTATCACCGGTGGATACAATCTGAATCCACAGAGTCATGGCCATAGGCGATTGTGTGGTAGTCAGTTTGATGCACTTTTCAGGTTCGCGATCAATGATGCTCAGTGAAATAGTACCTACAGGCGATACACTGCAACTTACGTTATCAGCATCGAAACGCAGGTCCTCCATTTTGTCGGCAGGAAGATTGTCCTGCAATCTTGCTACATTGTTAAGATCTGACAGCATGCTATAGACAGCACTCTGTGAAGCTGCTATCATCTTAACTCCGCTTTCGTATCTTTTCATATTATTTACCCCATTCAGATGGATTCTTTCTCCATTCGTTCAGTGTATCCAGACTCTCTTCCTTAATGTAACCTGAAGCGAGAGCTGCTTTCAGCATAGACTGGTAGTCTGTCAGAGTTTCAAGCTGAACTTCAGCCTTTGCAAAAGCCTCTTCTGCAACAGGGAAACCGTATGTGAATGATGCTACCATGCCAACCACTTCTGAACCTGCATTACGCAGAGCTTCAACAGCTTTAAGGCTGCTTCCGCCGGTAGAGATAAGATCTTCAACAACCATCACCTTGCTGCCCTTTTCCAGGTAACCCTCAATAAGGTTTGCAAGACCATGGTCTTTAGCTGATGAGCGTACATAAACGAAAGGTTTACCCAGACGATCTGCCACTAATGCACCCTGTGCAATGGCACCTGTTGCAACACCTGCAACAACATCGAATTCACCGAACTTCTCTTTTATCAGTTCGCACAGGCTATCACAAACCAAAGTTCTTACATCAGGATATGACAACGCTTTGCGGTTGTCGCAATAGAATGGAGATTTCCAACCCGATGCCCAGGTAAACGGAGCCTCCGGCTGTAATTTTACTGCACTAATCTTAAGAAGTTGTGATGCTATAAATTCTTTTTTCTCGCTCATAAAATCTGTTTTTATTTGTTAAACTGCCACAAAGGTACTGAAAAAAGAACTATCTGCCTGTTATTTATTATAAAACTAATTAAATAGATGCTCTAAAGACGAAAAATGTTGCTAATTTTGCAAAGTTTCAAAGTATAATACTCAAAAATAATGAAAATTCGTAAAGGATTTCTTGCACTACTGGCGGTGCCAATGCTTCTTGTCTCCTGCTTAAAGAGCGAAGAGACACAGCTGGACCCATACGCTGCAATAACATCATTCTCGGTTGGTAACTTTAAGGTTTGGTATCATGATATCAACATTAAAGGCAACGACACATTGGTCTATAGAACAGAAAGCGGAACAATGTATCCAATGACAATAGATCAGTTGAACAATAAAATCTACAATGTCGATTCTGTTTCGTACGGAGCAAAGGTTGACAGACTGTTGCTGAGTATTGAAGCATCAGGATATGTCTATTACAGCAAGAAGAGAGTTGATGGCACATATGTTGATACAATCTGGTCTTCTTCAGATTCAATAGATCTTTCAGAACCTGTAAAATTCAAGGTGGTTTCGCCCGATGCTGAGTATATACGTGAATATGATGTATGTTTGAACGTGCATAAAATTCATCCTGACTCAATGACATGGTCAGCCAGCGATACCATAGGTTATACTTTGCTGAAGGAGCAGGCATCTGTAATCAGAGAAGATTCAATTTATCTCTTTGGTAAGGATTCGTCAGGAGCTATGGCTCTTGTAACCCGTAGTATAGAGAAGAACACCAGATGGGCAGCACCGGTTTTATTGACAGGAGTGGATGCAGAATCTTGGGACAAGAGTGTAATTGAGTATAATGGAGAGTTCTATTTGTTGCAGAATGGTCAGCTATATACATCAACCAATGGAGTTGACTGGGAAAAATCCCAGGCAAATATGAATTTCAGATGTCTGGTGTCGTCTTCCAATTCAGAATATTCAGAAGGTCTTTGCTGGGCGCTCAGCGAATCAGGAGATATTGTATGCTCTGCTGATATGGTTGACTGGGAGGTTTATCAGCAAAATGTGGCTTCGTTCCCTACAAGAAAAGTCTCCATGTGTTGTTATCCACTGAAAAGTAATCCTCATATTTTACGCTCAGTACTTGTTGGTCTGGACGATAATGAGTTTATGTCAGCATCAGTATGGACACGTCTTTCAACAGACAATGAATGGACAAAAATCACGCCATCTTCAACCAATGACAAGCGACTTCCTAAACTTGAGGGATTATCATTGATACGATATGATGATGATCTATACGCATTTGGCAGTGGTATGATGAAATTTTATCAGTCTAAGGATAATGGTGTTACCTGGAGAGATTGCAGTCTGGCAACAAATGACTACTCTTCATGGAACAGGTATATGAAGTTTCCGGACGGATTTATAGGCAAATTGACCACAATTTCGTCGGTGACCGATTCCAACAATGTTATATGGGTAATGACCGATAAAGGTCAGGTATGGCGCGGAGGAATAAACAGATTGATGAAGTGATATAGAATGATAAAAAGTTTACGATACATACTATTCATGGCATTGCTCACTGCACTATTGCCAGTTAAGGCCCAGGAAGAGGGTTATCTGGCAGAAATAGGTCTGGCAGGTGGCGGATGTTTCTATATGGGCGATGCAAACAGTACATCCCTGTATAGCAACACAAACGGAATGGTAGGTATTGTAGCCAGATATAATGTAAACCCCAGATTCTCTTTGAAGGCCGATTTTGTTTCGGCAGGAATAGAGGGCGATACCCGATTAATGGACGGCGATATTCCGGGTGATGAAATCAGTTTCAGCCGCACGGTCTATGACTTTGGTGTGCAGGCGGAATGTAATTTCAATGCTTACGGAATGACATCTTGGAACGGAAGCCGCAGGCTGGTGCCGTACTATCTGGTTGGTATAGGTTTGACCTATGCACCAAAACCTGCGGAGAATGTATTTGCTTTGAATATTCCGGTAGGAGTGGGGTTGCGTTACAAACTGGCAGAGCGGGTGAATCTGGGCCTGGAATGGACCATGAGGTTTACATCGTCGGACAAACTTGATGTAACAGGGGCAAATTCTGTTACAACATTGAATGATCCGTTTCAGATAAAAGGAAAAGGACTAAAGAACAAGGATAGTTATAGTTTTACAATGCTATATCTTACTTTTGATATATTTGCACGCCCTTGTGACTGCAATTAAATGACAGAGTAATTATGTACGAAGAATTGATTGATAAAAACAGAATTCCGGAACACGTTGCCATTATTATGGATGGTAATGGCAGATGGGCTACTCAGCAGGGTAAAGAGAGAACCGAAGGACATATTCAGGGTGTTCAGGTGGTAAGACAGCTTACACAGGATGCTGTAAGACTGGGCATTAAATATCTTACACTTTATACCTTCTCCACGGAGAACTGGAATCGTCCCATTGAGGAGATAAATGCCCTGATGCTTTTGTTGTTTAAGAATCTGGAAGATGAACTTTTTGTTAAGAACGATGTAAGGTTTTGCGTTATAGGTGATACATCTCGTTTGCCAAAAGATGTACTTGACAAATTAAACGGGTTGATTGAAAGAACGTCTAACTTTAAGAGATCCACTCTGATTCTGGCATTGAGCTACTCTTCTCGTTGGGAGATTACCGACACAGTAAAGAAGCTTGCTCGTCAGGTAGCAGAAGGAAAAATATCTCCGGAAGAGATTACTGAAGATATGTTTTCGGCAAACCTGAACACAAACTTTATGCCGGATCCGGATCTGTTGATACGTACAGGCGGTGAAGTCAGATTGAGCAACTATCTGCTTTGGCAGGCAGCATATTCAGAGTTGTATTTCTGTGACACCTTTTGGCCGGATTTCAATAAAGAGGAGTTATGTAAAGCTATTTTGAGCTATCAGGAGCGTGAGAGACGTTTTGGAAAGACCAGTGCACAAATAGCTGAGGAAAGCAATGAAAAATAAGATGATGAAAGATTTTAAATACATATTGATCCTGTTGGGGATGTTTGTGGTTGCTCCTGTCTGTGCACAGGAACAATCGGCAGATGAAAAACCTGTCATACTCTATTCTGGAACTCCCAAAAAATATGAAATAGCAGACATTATTGTAACGGGTGTTGATAATATGGATGCCAACACTCTGATTGGATTGTCAGGTCTGACCATAGGACAGATTGTTACTGTGCCTGGCGATGAGATAACATCGGCTATGAAGCGTTTGTGGAGAAATGGTCTCTTTGCAAATGTACAGATTATTGCCAGCAAAATAGTAGCAGACAAGATATATCTGGAGATAGTTCTTGAGCAGCGTCCAAAGATTAAGGATATCATCTATCACGGGGTAAAGAAGGGCGAAATAACAGAACTGGAAGAGAAGATTGGTTTGATTCGCGGAAGTCAGATTACACCGAACATTCTGGACCGTTCAGAAATTCTGATACGCCGTTATTATACCGAAAAGGGTTATGACAATGCGGAAATCAGAGTCCAGCAGCAGGAAGAGGTTGACGCCGACGGACTGGTATATGTAGATATCTTTATAGACAAGAAAGAGAAGGTAAAGGTAAACAGCATTGTACTGCAGGGTAACTCAGCTATAGATGACAAAGTGCTGAAGAAGGTTATGAAAAAGACCAATGAAAAGGGTTATTTCAGTGATTTCCTGCGTACAAAGAAGTTTGTTGATGACGAATTCGAGAAGGATAAGGACAACATAATATCCAAGTATAATGAATTAGGTTACAGAGATGCCTACATAGTAAGTGACAGTATCGTACATAACCGCGAAGAGAATACAGTAGATATCTATCTTACTCTGGATGAGGGTAATAAATACTATCTCAGGAATATCAACTGGGTGGGAAATACCGTTTATAACAGCGAAGATCTGGCAGAAGTTCTAAGAATGAAGAGTGGTGATGTATATGACCAGAAGAAGCTGAGAGAACGTACTGCCGACGATGAGGATGCTATAGGAAACCTGTACTACAACACTGGTTACCTGTTCTATAATCTGGATCCTGTAGAAGCCAACGTTGTGGGCGATTCCATAGATCTTGAGATGCGTATAGTAGAAGGCCCTCAGGCAAAGATTAACAGAGTTAACATCTATGGTAATGACCGTTTGTATGAAAATGTAGTTCGTCGTGAACTTTATACACGTCCGGGCGATCTCTTCTCAAAAGAGGCATTGACAAGATCGTTTATGAATATAGGTCAGATGGGACATTTTGACCCTCAGACTATCAATCCGGATCTTCAACCCAATTATACAGACGGAACTGTAGATATAAACTGGGAACTGGATTCCAAACCAAATGATCAGGTTGAACTCTCCGCTGGTTGGGGTCAGACAGGTATCATAGGACGTGTGGCACTTAAGTTTACCAACTTCTCTATGTACAATCTGTTCCACAAAAGCGATAACTACAGAGCATTCATCCCTCAAGGTGATGGTCAGACATTCTCTATCAGTGGTCAGACCAATGGTAGTTACTACCACTCATACAGTCTTTCGTTCTTTGAACCATGGCTTGGAGGTAAAAGACCAAACTCATTCTCTGTAAATCTGTTCTATTCAAAGCAGTCTGATATTAGTTCCAACTACTATAACTCTACTCTGTATCAGAATCTGAACCAGTATATGTATGGTTACGGAAGTTATTACGGAGGTTACGATTACGGTTATGGATATCCAAGCTATGAATCCTATTATGATCCGGACAAATATATTACTCTGCTGGGAGCTTCAGTGGGCTGGGGTAAACGTCTGCACTGGCCGGACGATTACTTTACCATTTATGGTGAACTGGCATACACCAGATATAAACTGAAGAACTGGTCATATTTCTTAATCAACAATGGTGTATGTAACAACATTAACCTTGGAATAACATTAAGTCGTAATTCAACAGACAACCAGCTATATCCAAGAATTGGTTCAGATTTCTCACTTACAGTTTCAGCAACACCACCTTATTCATTATGGGATGGCGTAGATTATGCAAATCTGGCAAACGATCAGACATCTGCAGCATATCAGCGTGAACTGCAGGAGAAACATAAGTGGATTGAATATCACAAGTGGAAGTTCCGCAGCAGAACATATACATCATTGACCGGCGGTCAGAAAAATCTGGTGTTGATGACACGTGCCGATTTTGGACTTTTAGGTCATTACAACAAGTATAAGCGTTCACCATTTGAAACATTCTATGTGGGCGGTGATGGTATGAGCGGTGGTTCATATACCTACGCAACAGAAATGGTGGCTTTACGTGGTTATGAGAATGGATCTCTCTCTTATTATACTGAGAGCTATGCATACGCCAGACTGGCTGCAGAATTGAGATTCCCACTCATTATGGAGAATTCAACCACAATATACGCATTGGCATTTGTTGAAGGCGGTAATGCCTGGGGAAAGATAAGTGAATTCAAACCATTTGATTTGAAACGCTCTGCAGGTATAGGTGTAAGAGTGTTCCTACCAATGGTTGGTATGATGGGTATAGACTGGGCATACGGTTTTGATCCTATTAATGGATCTAACGAATATGGTGGCAGTCAGGTACACTTTATACTGGGTCAGGAATTCTAATGTTTTATTAATTAAAAAGGAGTAGTTATGAAAAAGATCTTATCATTGATTTCGCTGTTGTTCCTGCTATGTGCAGGTGCAGAGGCACAGAAGTTTGCTCTCATTGATATGGAATACATATTGGGTAAGATTCCTGCATACGAAAGAGCAAATGAACAGTTGAATCAGTTCTCAAAGCGTTGGCAGGCAGAGGTTGATGCTATCTTTTTAGAGGCAGAAACTCTGTATAAAAACTATCAGAATGAAGCTGTATTTCTTTCAGAAGAACAGAAAATAAAGAAAGAAGAAGAGATAGTAGCAAAAGAGAAGCAGGCAAGTGAACTGAAACGTCAGTATTTTGCTCCTGAAGGTGAACTTTACAAAAAGCGTGAAAGTCTGATGGCTCCTATACAGGATGAAATATATGAAGCCGTTAAACAGATAAGTGAAACTAACGGTTATCAGGTGGTTGTTGACAGGGCTTCAGCAGGCAGTATGATATATGCATCGCCTAAAATTGACATAAGCAATGAAGTACTACAGAAATTAGGATATTCAAATTAATTGACTACCTTTGCACTATACATTGAAAGTAAAATTTTAAAAATAAATACAATTATGAAGAAGATTTTGATGATGGCAATGTTGATGATTGCTCCTATATGTATGTTTGGTCAGAAGTTTGGACATATAAATTCAGCAGATCTGTTGCCATTGATGCCGGAATATACACAGGCACAGACAGATTTGCAGACACTTCAGTCTCAGTTCGAGGAAGAAATCAAATTGATGCAGACAGAATATAATAACAAACTTCAGGATTATGAAAAGCAGGCTTCAACCTTGCCTGATAACATCAGAGCACGTCGTGAACAGGAACTGATGGAACTCCAGGAGAAACTGGCGAATTACTATCAGCAGTGTGAAGTAAATTTGCAGAACAAATCTGCGGAACTGATGAACAGTATCTCTACAAAGCTTACAAAAGCTATTGAATCAGTAGGTCAGGAGGGTGGCTATATCTGTATTTTTGATCTTGCAGGTGGTGCAGTTCCATTTGTAAATACAACTTTGACCACTGATGTTACACATACAGTGAAGACTAAATTGGGTATCCAGTAATATATTAATAAATGTTCTACAAAAAGGGAAATAGGGTTATGCCCGTTTCCCTTTTGTTCAATTATATATCAAATTAAGATTAATAAAGTATGCGAAAGCAAATAGTACTGTCATTGTTTTTTGCGTTTGTATCACTTTCATTAAGTGCACAGCAGGGTTACTTTGGCTACATTAGTTTCAATAAGACTGTTCAGCTTATGCCTGAATATATGGAGGCGCAGTTAAAACTGGAGCAATTGCGTGCCGATTACAAAAATGAAGTTGAGCGTTCAAAACGTGAATTTGACAGACAATATACTGATTTTATGATAAATCAGGATCAGCTCTCTTCTACAATTGTAGCAAAGCGACAGAAAGAGTTGCAATTGTTAATGGATAGTAATGTAGAATTTCGTAATATTGCAAACAAAGCTCTGGAAGAGCAGAGACTGCTGTTGCTAGATCCTTTAAAGCAGAAAGTGTTAGAGGCAGTAGCAGAAGTCTGTAAAGAGAAACAGCTTGATTACGTAGTCGATACTGATCAGAGAACTTATCTGTATATCAATACAGAGAGAGGTTCCGATATATCTCATGATGTATATTTAAAGTTGGGTATTACTGTACAGATAGATGATTCTATGGAAGAGGTGAAATCTGACATAGTAAAGTAAAAACAAAAACAACACCAGTTATGCGTACCTCCGATAACAATGGACCAATTGGAATTTTTGATTCCGGTTATGGTGGATTGACTATTCTGACACATATTCGCAAAGTGATGCCGGAATATGATTATCTCTATTTGGGCGATAATGCCCGTACACCTTATGGTACAAGGTCTTTTCAGGTAGTATATGAGTTTACACTTCAGTGTGTAACCAAACTCTTTGAGATGGGATGCAGACTGGTAATTCTGGCTTGTAATACAGCATCTGCCAAGGCTCTTCGAAACATTCAGCAAAATGATATACCAGCCATTGCTCCGGACAGGCGTGTACTGGGTATAATTCGTCCTACAGCAGAATGTATAGGTGAAATAACTAAGAGCCGTCACGTAGGTCTGCTGGCAACTCCAGGTACTGTAAAATCAATGTCTTATCCATTGGAAATAAAGAAGCTTTTTCCTGAAATTAAGGTGGTAGGAGAAGCTTGCCCAATCTGGGTTCCATTAGTGGAGAATAATGAATCGGAATCGGACGGAACAGACTACTTTGTAAAGCGCCATGTGGATAATCTTCTTGCAAAGGACGATAAGATAGATACAATTGTGTTGGGCTGTACACACTATCCTTTGCTGTATGACAAGATAAGAAAGTACGTACCGGACCATATTGAGATTATTACTCAGGGTGAATATGTTGCTGCATCATTAAGAAGCTATCTGGACCGTCATCCGCAGATGGACGAAAGGTGTACCAAGAATGGCAATTGCAGATATCTGACTACAGAAGATACCAATATTTTCCTTCCTGCTGCTTCAATCTTCCTGCATGAATCCATAAATGCAGAGACTGTTTCATTGCAGGATATTATTGCCCAATAACCCTTTTGGCAAGTTTACCTATTGGTTTAATGGAAATATAGCTGACAGCAAGAACTGTTGCCAGTACTAGGATTATATCCTGAAGGTGTACGCTGACAGGATATGCATCTACTATGAAGCCACCGCTTGCACCCAATGGAATAAATCCGAAATATTGCTGTAATAGTGCGGCAACTGTTCCTAATATCACTCCCGAAACAGCTCCCAGCATGGATATCAGAATACCATCATAGATGAAAATCTGAGTAGTTGTGGATTTATCGGCCCCCAAACTTCTAAGAATATCTGTATCTGCCTGTTTTTCAATCATCAGCATTATAAGAGAACTGATAATATTAAAGCAGGCAATCAATAGAATAAAGGTCAGAAACAGATATGAAATGAACTTCTCCAGTTTAACAACCTTGAATATATCTTCCTGTTGTTCGTACCTGTCAAGTACCTCAAAGTTGCTTCCTAGAATGGAGGAAATCTTCTTTTTAGCCCTTTTTATCGATATGTTATCAGATATCTTCAACTCTATTGCAGATGCTTTGTTTTCGTATCCGGTAAGCTTGCGGGCCAAATCCATTGAGACAATAATGTAGTTGTCGTCATATTTTGTCTGGTTTACGTGGAATGCAACACCGGGTGAATATATGCTGCTGCTGTTAAAGTTTGCAGCTGCATTTATCATATTTACCTTTTCACCCTGTTTTGGTACGTAAAGGCTGAATGCATCGGCCGGTTGTATTCCACTTCCAAGATTGCTTATAATACCTATGCCCGGAATGCCATATTCACACACAGCATCGGAAAGCATAAAGATACCTTTACCTATCAGAATTTCGTCAATACCGGATGTGGAGTAGAAACTCTCTTCCACACCTTTTATCATTACAATCTGCTGAGTATTGCGGTATTGAACCAGTGCCTGCTCCTCTAAAGAAAATGAACAATCCTCCACAAATGGCAGAGCGGTAATCTCCTTTACAAATTCGCCATCGGTATCGAATAGTTTGCCTTGTGCAGAAACAATCTTCAACTCAGGGTCAAATTTTGTAAATAGTGTGGCAACAAGTTCATTGAATCCGTTGAACACAGACAGCGTACATACCAGCGCAAAAGATGCCAGCGCGATTCCGGCTACAGATATACCCGAAATCACATTTATTACATTGTGACTCTTTTTGGCAAAGAGGTAACGCTTTGCTATGTAGAACGGAAAATTCATTGTCGGTTACTTTTTCAGAAGTTCGTCAATGTGTTCCAAATAGTCAAGCGATGTATCCAGGAAAAAACGTAGTTCAGGGATGATACGCAGCTGATGGCGAACTCTCTGACCAAGATCGTAGCGTATAACCTTTACGTTGCTGTTTATGTTTTTTACGGTCTCTTCTCCCTTATCAGATGGGAAAATGCTTAGGTACGCACTTGCAATACTCAAATCAGGACTTACTCTGACAGCGCTTACGGTTACCAATAGACCTTTTGTCAGCTTGGTCTGCTGTACAAACATCTCGCTCAGTTCTTTCTGAATGAGTCTTGAAATTTTCTGTTGTCTAGTACTATTCATAAATTAAATGTTTCTTCTGATTATAGTTAAACCATCTCTGACCGGAACAATAGATGCAGTAACTCTGTTGTCTGCAACTACCATATCGTTAAACTCTCTGATAGCTTTCGTTTGCTGGTCCTTATTGTATGCAGGGTCGGCTACATGTCCATCCCACAATGTATTGTCTGCTATTATAAAGCCTCCTACTTTTACATATTCAAACAATTGTCTATAGTAATCAGGGTACTCTCTTTTTTCTCCATCAAGAAAGATAAGATCATACTGTTTATGGAGTGCAGGAACTATCTCTAAAGCATTTCCAATGTGTAGGGATATTTTACTGCTGTATGGGGATTTTTCCATCCATTTCCTGATAAAGCTTTCCAGTTCGTCATCTATCTCGATAGTATCAATATGACCATTCTCATCAAGCCCTTCTGCCATACATAGTGTAGCATAGCCGGTAAATGTTCCAACCTCAAGAACAGACTGTGGCTTTATCATCTGTACGAAAGATTTTAAAAGCCTTCCCTGAATATGTCCCGATGCCATACGAGGATTCAGCAATCGCAGGTTGGTCTCTCTGTATAACGAGGACAACAGGCATCCTTCAGGTTCTATGTGGGCTGAAATATACTCCTCAAGAGCATTTTCACCGGTATATCCTATAAGCTCTTCTTGTGATGACATTTTTTTGTACCTTTGTTACATCTAAACGGCTACGAAGTTAGCAAGTTTTTTGCTTAGATGGAAACAAAAGAACAAAATCAGTTACTTAAGAAGTACAGACAGTATCTTTTATTGGAAAAATCTCTTTCCGTAAATACGCTGGAAGCATATTTGAACGATGTTTCCAAACTAATGTCATTCCTGAATGACGAACAGATATCAATCTGTCAGGTTACTCTTGACAATCTCCATACCTTTGCAGCAGGCTTGCGCGATCTTGGAATAGCCCCACGTTCCCAGATTAGAATAATTTCGGGGATAAAATCTTTTTTCAAATTTCTTATTGCTGACGAATATATTGAGACAGATCCCAGTGAATTGCTGGAATCGCCCAAGATAGGACGTCATTTGCCCGATGTTCTTACGGTGAATGAGATAGACAGAATAGTGTCATGCATAGATCTTTCCCAGCCGGAAGGACACAGGAATAAGGCAATGATTGAAACCATGTACAGTTGCGGGTTACGTGTATCGGAACTGTGTGGGCTCAAAATGAACGACCTCTATATGGATGAGGGTTTTCTGAGAGTTACGGGAAAGGGTAATAAACAGCGTCTGGTACCAATGTCGCCCGCTGCGATAAGGGAGATAGAATTCTATATAAACGGAACCAGAAATTTTATCACTATAAAACCCGGTGCTGAATCTTACCTGTTTTTAAGCATAAGAAGAGGTAAACCTATATCTAGGGTTATGATATTTGATATTGTCAAAAAGCTGGTGCAGGATGCCGGTATCTCCAAGAATGTAAGTCCGCATACTTTCCGCCACTCATTTGCAACACATCTGCTTGAAGGCGGGGCAAACCTGCGCGCCATTCAGTGTATGTTGGGCCATGAAAAGATAGCTACAACCGAAATATATACACATATTGACAGGAACAGATTGCGTCAGGAAATAGAGATACATCACCCAAGGAATATGTCAAAATAGTATAATTTGGGGTTTTAAAGTTGCAGAAGTGCTATATATTATTAAAAAAAAGGTCGAAGTGAATTGTTAATCAATTCTTTTTTTGTAGTTTTGCACAACT
>JAEIGA010005722.1_pt1 | contig 18945 bp, 12 predicted proteins | sample 9270691 | NCBI WGS metagenome assembly JAEIGA01 (sample SAMN17057246, study PRJNA624740) | gut metagenome | biome: biome; isolation source: fecal sample | host: Bos grunniens | place: China: Xizang | collected 2019 | reverse complement strand
GCATTTTCGGTACATGCCTTTATAAGACCTTTGCCTCCACGTGGGATAAGCAAATCAACAAAACCTACCGCAGTCATAAGTTCATTAGCACTTTGTCTTGTTGTATCTTCAACTAAATTCACGTAATTTTCATCAAGACCACTATTGCAAAGACCTTGTTTTAAAGCATCGACAATGGCTTTTGACGAATTATACGCATCTTTACCGCCACGAAGCACACAAACGTTACCGCTTTTAAAACTAAGTGCCGCCGCATCCGACGTAACGTTTGGTCGGCTTTCATAAATAATAGCAACCACACCAAACGGTACCGAAACCTTGTTGACAACAAGCCCGTTTTCCAACGTATGACAAGACAGTGTTTTACCAACACCGTCGGGCAAATTTGCAACGTCCAAAATACCCTTTGCCATACCCTCAATTCTTTGTTCGTTAAGGGTGAGGCGGTCTATCATCACGTCGCTGATTTTACCCTTGGCATTTTCTATATCAATCTTATTTGCCGCTAAAATTTTATCACTGTTTTGAGTTAACGCTTTTGCCATTTGGCGCAATGCGTTATTTTTAGTTTCGGTATTAAGGAAACTGTGAAGAGATAAAGTTTTAGCAGTCTTTAAAATTTCAAAAGTTGTCATTTTATCATGCCTTTCCCAAAAAGCGTGTGCCAACATTTTTACCCGCCACAATATCATAAAGCGAGAGCGGATTTTCGCCGTTGGCAATAACCATATCAATACCCTTTTCGGTAACGATTTTTGCCGCCTTTAATTTGGTAATCATACCGCCTGTGCCAAGTTTACTACCGGCACCGCCAACCATTTTTTCAATTTCGGGAGTGATTTCTTTTACAGTATGCAACAATTCGGCGTTACTGTCACTCTTGGGATCTGCGGTGTAAAGCCCTTCGATATCCGATAGAATTATAAGCAAATCGGCCGCCGCAGCAGTTGCCACAATAGCACCCAAAGTGTCATTATCGCCGATTTCGATTTCATTTGTAGAAACCGAGTCATTTTCGTTGATAATCGGTATTGCCGAAAGTTCCAAAATTCTTCTCATTGTATTTACAAAATTTTGTTTGCGGTCTTCATGGTCGATATCATCGCCTGTTACCAAAATTTGAGCAACAGTATGATTATACTCAGAAAACAAGCGGTCGTAAGTATACATAAGTTCGCACTGACCTACTGCCGCTGCCGCTTGCTTGGTTGGAATGTCGCTCGGCTTTTCTGAAAGTCCCAATTTTCCAACACCCATACCAATAGCGCCCGAAGACACTAAAATCACTTCGTGCCCTGCGTTTTTAAGGTCGCTCATAACTTTGCAAAGTTCTTCAACCCGCAAAATATTTAAAAGACCTGTTTTATGCGCCAGAGTTGAAGTGCCAATTTTTATAACTACACGCATTTTAATCTTCCTTATGCTAAAGTTGCCGCCATTACGGCTTTTATAGTGTGCATACGATTCTCGGCTTCATCGAAAACAATGGACTGACTGCTTTCAAACACTTCGTCAGTAACTTCCATCTCACTAATGCCAAACTTTTCGCCGATTTCTTTACCTACAACGGTTTTAAGGTCGTGGAAAGAGGGCAAACAGTGCATAAATACTGCATTTTTCCCTGCGTTTTCCATAATCTTTTTATTCACTTGATAAGGTGACAATTCACGGATACGTTCTTCCCAAACTTCCACGGGTTCGCCCATAGAAACCCAAACGTCAGTTGCAATAACGTCGGCACCCTTTGTTGCTTTCATCGGGTCGGTTTCAAATTTAAGCGTTGCACCGTTTTCTTTTGCAATTTTTTGGCATTCTTCAATAAGCGCTTTATCGGGGAAATACTTTTCAGGTGCGCAAGCGGTGAAGTTTACACCAAGTTTTGCACAAGCCACCATATAAGAATTACCCATATTATAACGGGCATCACCCATATAAACAAAGTTTATACCTTCGGTTCTGCCGAAATGTTCTTTAATTGTCAAGAAGTCTGCCAACATTTGTGTTGGATGAAATTCGTTTGTAAGACCGTTCCAAACAGGAACACCCGCATATTTCGAAAGTTCTTCAACAATTTCTTGACCATGACCACGGTATTCAATACCGTCGTACATACGACCCAAAACTCTTGCAGTATCGGCAATACTTTCTTTTTTACCGATTTGAGAACCCTGAGGGTCGAGATATGTAACACCCATACCCAAATCATAAGCCGCAACTTCAAAACTGCAACGAGTACGGGTACTTGTTTTTTCAAAAATGAGTGCTATGTTTTTGCCTTCGCAAAGACGGTGCGGAATACCCATTTTCTTTTTATTTTTAAGTTCACCCGCCAAATCAATAAGACATTCTATTTCGGCTTTAGAAAAATCGAGAAGTTTCAAAAAACTTTTACCTTTAAAATCTATCATTATTTTTCACTCTCCAAAAAAGTGTTCAAAAATTCTATTTGTTTTTCTACCGATTGTGGTCCGGTACCACCTGCTGAAATACGCTTTTCAACACAAGTTTCAAGCGAAATTTCGTTATATAAATCTTTATCAAACGCCGCATCAAACTCTTTATATTTTTCAATTGGCAAGGTTTCAAGCACCAAGTTCTCCTTAATACAGTAACCTACAATTTCACCAACGTGTTTGTAAGCGGTTCTAAACGGCATACCCTTTTTAACAAGATAATCTGCCAAGTCAGTAGCGTTTATAAAACCTTTTTGCGCCGCTTTATACATATTATCTTTAAGTACTGTCATTGTAGCAATCATTGGAGTAAATACATCCAAGCACATTTTAACAGTATCAACCGCATCAAAAATTGCCTCTTTATCCTCTTGCATATCTTTATTATATGCCAAAGGCAAACCTTTAAGGGTTGTAAGAAGTGCCATAAGGTCGCCGTATACTCTGCCGGTTTTACCACGTACTAATTCTGCCATATCGGGATTTTTCTTTTGTGGCATTATGCTTGAACCGGTTGTGTAACTGTCATCAAGTTCCACAAACTTAAATTCCCAACTGGACCACAAAATAATCTCTTCGGAGAAACGTGACAAATGCATCATAAGAATTGAGAAAGCAGACATTAGTTCAAGGCAAAAATCCCTGTCTGATACACCGTCAATACTATTAAGCGAAATACCCGAAAAGCCCAAGCGTTCGGCTTCAAAATAACGGTCGGTATTATAGGTGGTACCTGCCAATGCACAAGAGCCGATTGGACACTGCGACCACATACGAGAAAGTGCATCATTTATTCTTTCAAAATCACGCTTTAGCATAAAAGCATAACTCAAAATATGGTGAGCAAAAGATATTGGCTGTGCTCTTTGAAGATGTGTATATCCGGGCAAAATTGCCTCTTTGGTTTCATTTGCCTTATCTTTTATAACTTCAATAAGTTTCTTGATTTGTGCGCCGATTTGTTCACACTCGTTACCCAAATAAAGACGGACATCAAGTGCTACTTGGTCGTTACGGCTACGGGCGGTATGAAGTTTTTTGCCCGAATCGCCAATACGCTTTGTAAGTTCGCTTTCAACAAACATATGTATATCTTCGGCATCCATATCAATTGCAAGTTTACCATTTTCAATATCCTCAAGTATGCTTGAAAGACCGTTTAGTATTTCTTGATATTCATTTTCAGATATAATGCCCTGTTTCGACAACATAGCAGCGTGTACCATTGAGCCGTTAATATCTTGTTTATACATTCTATGGTCGAAATGAATTGATGAATTAAAATCATCCGCCATCTTATCAAGCGCTTTTTCAAATCTTCCTGCCCACATTTTTTCCATTTAAAAGAGCCATCCTTTCAGTAAAAAACGATTTGCCTATTTGCGACAAAATCGTCCACAGCACCGTTTGGCACTGTGAGCGATTTTTAAAGTCAAATTATTTCAAGCCGTTTTTAGCTTTCATTTTTGCGTTAACCTCGGTAGCGAGACCGTAAAGGTTAATAAAGCCGGTTGCATCGCTTTGGTCGTAAACATCGTCTTCGTCAAAGGTTGCAATTTCGGGGTCGTAAAGTGAATAAGGTGAAGAAACACCTGCGTTTATCATATTACCTTTGTAAAGTTTTATAGTAACGTCACCTGTAACAGTCTTTTGAGTTTCCTTAACAAAAGCCAAAATTGCTTCGGTCAAAGGTGTGAACCAAAGAGCATTGTAAACGTTTTCAGCAAGTTTTTGTGCAATCAATGCCTTATAGTGAGCGGTATCTCTGTCAAGAGTGATAGTTTCAAGTACGCTGTGTGCCTTGTAAAGAATAGCACCGCCCGGGGTTTCATAAACACCACGGCACTTCATACCAACAAGACGGTTTTCAACGATATCAAGAAGACCAACACCATTTTCGCCACCCAATTTGTTAAGGGTTGTAACAACACCAACTGAATCCATTTCAACGCCGTCAACTGCGGTTGGAATACCTTTTTCAAAGTGGATTGTAACATAGGTTGGCTTATCGGGAGCCATTTCAGGAGAAACGCCCATTTCCAAGAAACCGGGCTTGTTATACATTGGCTCGTTTTTGGGATCTTCAAGGTCGAGACCTTCGTGTGATAAGTGCCAAATATTTTTATCTTTTGAGTAGTTGGTTTCACGGTTAATCTTGAGCGGTACGTTATGCGCTTCTGCATAATCGATTTCTTCTTCTCTTGATTTAATGTCCCATTCTCTCCAAGGAGCAATAATCTTCATACCGGGAGCAAACGCTTTAATAGCAAGTTCAAAACGAACTTGGTCGTTACCCTTACCTGTACAGCCGTGGCAAATAGCATCTGCACCTTCGGCAATAGCAATCTCAGCAATTCTTTTAGCAATTGGAGGACGTGCGAAAGCAGTACCTAAAAGATAATCTTCATAAAGTGCACCTGCTTGAAGACAAGGGAACACGTAATCATCCAAAAATTCTTTTGTAAGGTCTTCAATATAAAGTTTTGAAGCGCCTGTTTTTAATGCTTTTTCTTCAAGACCTTCAAGTTCGTCTGCTTGACCAACGTTACCTGATACCGCAATAATTTCAGGGTCGTTGTAATTTTCTTTAAGCCACGGAATGATAATAGAAGTATCAAGACCGCCCGAATACGCTAAAACAACTTTTTTAATTTCTTTTTTATCCATTTTATTTTCCTCCATATGCACATTATGCATTGTTTTTTCAAAATATGCAAAAATTATATCACATCGTGAATAAATATGCAAGTATTTTTTTAATTTTTTTATATTTTAGGGAATTTATATGCAAATTTATGCATTATTTTTCGTTTTTTTGCTTTTTAGCGGCAATTTTTTTATAAATTGCGTTGATAATAAAACCGCTAATCATACAAAGCAAGAATACTGCCCAACCTGCGAGTATATTTGAAAGCAAGTTGTAACCGTCTGCCATACCGTATATACCCTTTGTTTTTTCGTTAGTAAACAAATCAATAATATTCCAAACAAATAAAATTCCCAATGATATTGGTGCCACCACTTTAACCGCTGTGTCAAACCAGCTTTTTGGCATTTTAATCTTTTTAGAATTGCGATTGATATCGTCAACAATTATCTTGGTTTTGTAGAACCAACCAATTGCCACAGTTTCAACAACACCCACCAAAATCAAGGTGAAACTATTACACCACTTGTCAACTATATCAAGTATTGCAAGTCCGCCGCCCGATACATAAATCAACGAAATTATGCCGGCAACAATACAAAGCGCAATAGTTGTTTTCTTTCTGTCAATTTCAAATTTATCAGAAACTGCGGTTGAAATACCCTCAACCAAAGAAAAAGCAGAATCTATTGCCAAAGTACACAAGCAGAAATAGAAAATAAATGCGAATATAGCATTAAATACTCCGCTGTTAGAAAGATTTACAATTGCTGTTGGATAAACAATGAATGCTAATGCAACACCCGATTTTTCAGCCAACATATCCTGAAGATTTGTACCGTACATTGTTGTAAACATAACAATACCCGATAAAATACTAACCGACAAATCGCTGAAAGCAATAATAAACCCGTCACGTGCTATATTGCTGCTATCATCAAGGAACGAACCATAAGCAATCATAATAGCCATAACCACAGACATTGAGTAGAACACTTGTCCCACAGCGTCTATCCAAAGCGCAGGGTCGCTAAGCGCCGAAAAATCAGGGATAAAAAATGCTTTCAATCCATCCATGGCGCCGGGCATTGTAATACCCTTAACAGCCATAAATCCAAGGCACAAGAACGGCAAGAAAATTAAATACTTAATTATTTTTTCAACACTTTTTGTGCCGTTACGAATACAATAATAAACCGAAGCCCACGCTGCCAAAAGGCAAAGAAGTACCGGAATAGAAATTGTATCAAAACCCTTTATTGTAAAGGTTGTTTTGGTGAGATTTTGGAAAAGACCGCTTGCAGCATCTACGTTTCCTGTCATATTAAAGAACTTGAAACTGAATACTGCCATCATAATTACCCAAGCAAAAACAACAGCGTAATATGTAACAATTACAAAAGCATTAGAAGTTGCCGCCCAGCCAATTGGCTCAAACTTTTTATTCAAACCACGTAAAGCACCAGGAGCCCCCGCTCTCATTCTTCTACCTATTGAAATTTCCATCATAAGAAGCGGAATACCAATTATAAGCATTGCTGCGAGATATACAAGCAAAAAAGCACCGCCGCCGTGTTTTGCCGCAAGGTTTGGGAAACGCCAAGCGTTACCAAGACCTACAGCCGAGCCAATTGCCGCCAAAATAAAAGTGGCACTCGACCCCCAAGTTGAACGTTTTGTATCAGACATAATTTACACCGTCACTTCCGTTTTTTCTTTTTGTTTCTTTTCTTTAAATTCACAAATCTTTTGCCTTACTATTAAATCATCGTAAGTTTTCTTAAAAGTAACCCTACCGTTGAATTTTTCACCGCAGTCACAAACAAAGTTTGCCATAAACCAGCGGTTAGAATATTTCCATTTAGTTACCTTGTTTGCTTTCTTTTTACATTTAGGACACTTAAACTCAAGATATTTCTTATCAATGTTTTCGTCCTTAAGGTTTGAAATGCAATAACTTTTAAACTTAAGACGTTTGAAAAATTCAGGGTTAGAAGTATCTTTTATTAAAGGCACAAACCTTTCGGCGTTGTAACACTTCTTTAAAAGATATGCGCAAACCAAACTATCATCCTTGGCGGTGTGGAAATCAATATTATCGGTTTCAATTTCCAAAAACTCTGCCGCCAAAGCCAATGACACCTGATTTTTATCTTCATATCCTTTCAAGTGCATTTCTTTTTGTATAAACTTTTGCAAATCAAGGTACTTTTCAATTTTAAACCTTTGACCGTTTAGCAAATTTTCTTCATTTTCAATAATGGTATAAAGGTCGGAATTGCTCCAAGTCATTGTAACGGTATCTTCCCCTACCCATGCGTTATACTTTTCAACCGCCTGTGAAAAAGGTACTCCGTTTCGCATAACTTCACTGGTAATACCGGTAAGGTTTGCAAACCTGCCTGTTACTCTTTTTGAAATTGAAGATTTTATAACAACCTCAAAAGTATCAATAACATTAAATTCTGAGTCAAGTTTAACAGCACCAATTTGCAATATTTGGTTTATAAACCGTTTTTGCTTTACAAAAAACGTGCTGTCCCACTCTAAGTCAAGTATAATATAATTCATTATCTATTCTTCGATTCGTATTTCATTCTTTCTTCTTTTTGGAGTATTTTCTTGCGAAGACGTATAAAGTTTGGCGTGATTTCCACAAGTTCGTCATTTTTAATAAATTCCAATGACTGTTCCAAACTCAACACACTATGCGGTACCAATCGTAGCGCATCATCCGAACCCGAAGCACGTGTGTTTGTAAGTTGTTTTTTCTTGCATACGTTACAAACAATATCTTCGCTCTTGGGGTTTTCTCCAACAATCATACCCTCATAAACTTCGGTAGAGGGTCCAATAAACAATCTGCCACGGCTTTGAGTATTATAAAGTCCGTAACCGGTGGCTTCTCCTGTTTCATGTGCGATAATAGAACCGGTTGTTCTTTGTTGAATATCGCCCTTATACTCTTCATAACTATAGAACACGTGGTTCATAATACCATTACCGTTGGTATCGGTCAAGAATTGTGAACGGTATCCCAAAAGTCCACGTGCAGGAATTAAAAATTCAAGATGTGAAGTTCCGCCTTCACGGGTACCCATATTTCTTATTTCTGCTTTTCGGGTGCCAAGACGTTCCATAACCGCTCCCACATATTCTTCGGGAACTTCTATCATTAAAAGTTCGATAGGTTCTAAAAGTTTACCATCAGGGCTCTTTTTATAAATAACCTCTGGCGGTGAAACTTGAAATTCATAACCTTGACGGCGCATTGTTTCAATAAGAATTGAAAGATGCAGTTCACCTCTGCCCGAAACTTTAAACGTATCTGCCGAATCGGTTTCTTCAACACGAAGACTAACGTTTGTCATAACCTCTTTGAAAAGACGGTCACGCAAATTACGTGAAGTTACAAACTTACCGTCACGACCTGCAAACGGCGAATTGTTTACCATAAAGTTCATTGAAAGTGTTGGTTCGTCTATCTTAACAAAAGGCAACGGCTCAATACAATCGGTATCACAAGCACTTTCGCCTATTTCAAGTTCTGAAAGACCTGCAACCTGAACAATATCACCAACAGTTGCACTCTCGGCTTCAAGACGCTTAAGCCCCTTATACATAAACAATTTTGCAATTTTTAAATTTTGGTGTGTACCGTCTTTATGGCAAAGTGCCACAGTTTGTCCCGCTTTCAAAGATCCCCTTATAACACGGCCAACGCCAATTCTGCCAAGATATTCATCATATTCAATATTAGTGAAAAGTAATTGAAGCGGTGCTTCGGTATCACCTTCAGGTGCTTGAATTTCCTTAATAATAGCATCAAACAACGGGCGCATATCTTCACCCTTTATATCGGGTGATAAAGAAGCATAACCATCTCTGCCCGAAGCGAAAACAACAGGAAACTCAATTTGGTCTTCATCGGCGCCGAGTTCGATAAATAAATCAAGCACTTCGTCAACAACCTCGTAAGGTCTTGCCATTGGTCTGTCTATCTTATTTACAACAACAACCGCTTTTTTACCAAGCGCCAATGCCTTTTTAAGCACAAAACGTGTTTGCGGCATACATCCTTCAAATGCGTCAACAAGCAAAAGTACACCGTCAACCATTTGAAGTATACGTTCAACTTCACCACCGAAATCAGCGTGACCCGGAGTATCAACAATATTGATTTTTATATCGCCGTACATAACACTTGTATTTTTAGACAAAATTGTTATTCCACGTTCTCTTTCCAAATCGTTAGAGTCCATTACACGTTCGTCAACCGCTTCATTTTCACGGAAAGTACCGCTTTGTTTTAACAGTTGGTCAACCAAAGTTGTCTTACCGTGGTCAACGTGCGCAATTATAGCAACATTTCTAAGATTTTCTATCTTTGCCATTAAAAAACTTCCTTTATACAAATTAACTTATATATTATATTATATATAATACACTTTGTCAAATATAAAAGCCAAAAAAACACCCGTATTTGCATAAAAATACAGGTGTTTCTTAGTAATATCAAATTTTCAACTACGAACCGCTGGAAGTTTGAGTTTCCGAAGACTGCGGTGTACTCTCATCGGGAGTTGATTCCGGTGCAGAAGAAGGTGGCGCCGTAGAAGTTTCAGATGAAGTACTGCTTGTTTGTGAAGAAGTAACTTGAGAAGTTTGCGGTTGAGAAGTATTCGGAGCCGGTTGACCCGAAGGCGTACCCGACTGTACTTGACTGGAACCTGAAGAATTTGAAGAATTTTTATCCTTCTTCTTATCTTTTTTCTTCTTTTCTTCTTCCTCTTCTTCATCCTCTAAATAATCCTCTTCTTTCAAAATTTTACCGGGTTTTGTTCCGTTTTTATAGTACCCTTCACCTTGACGGTAAACAAGTTCACTGTCGACAAACTCTTTCTTCTCTAAACCTTCATGGATTTCACGCATTATATCACGCCAAATCGACTTTGCCGCACTTGTATTATATACACGTTGGTTATGGTCAAATCCGTACCATACAGAACCCACGTAATAAGGTGTGCCGCCAACAAGCCAAGAGTCTTTAGTATCACTTGAAGTACCGGTTTTAGCATATGCTTTCATACTGTAATTAAAGCCGGCTATTGCAGAACCGGTACCGCCTGATTTATAAACAACTTCCCTAAGCAAATGGTTCATAATTGTAGCGGTATCTTCACCAATGGCTCTCTTACCCTTTGTGTCGGCTTGTAATACAACTTCGTTATTTCTGTCTAAAACCTTATAATATGTTGTTGGTTCAAAATAAACGCCGCCGTTACCAAAAACAGCAAATGCCGCCGCAGATTCAGTTGGTGTAATACCGTAAGTGCAGCCACCAAGCGCCAATGAAGATGCATTCTTGTCATCTTCAACAAGATGTTTAAACCCAAGTTTTTTGGTTAAAAATTCATAAGATTCTTCCAAGCCAACTCTTTCAATAAGGCGTACAGGAACAGCATTCATAGAGTGGCGCAAAGCATAATTCAGCGGAACTTCACCCAAATATTTACCAAACCATTCTCTCGGTCCCGATTTTCCGTAAGAATAATAATGCTTTACAGGTTCATCTAAAACTATACCTGTATAATCCGAGATGTCGTTTTCAATTATAAGCGAATATACGCCGAGCGGTTTCATTGTAGAACCCGGTTGACGAGGCACGTTATACGCACGGTTAAGCCCACGGTTCACCTTTTTCTTGCCGGTACCGCCAACAATTCCAACAATATGACCTTCATAGTCCATTATAGTCATTGCAGACTGAACGTTTTCATTTTCACCGTCCGGTCCTAATCTTTTTTCATAAAAATAACGGTCCTTATTTTTATAAGTTTTTTCCATTGTCTTTTGGATAGACTTATCTATTGTAGCGTATATTTTATAACCGCCATTATAGAACATTTGCGAAGCAATATCCTTGTCGCATTTATACTTCTTTGCAAGGTCGTCAATAACGTCTTGAATAAGTGTATCTACAAAATAACCGTTAATTTCGCTGTCAAGGTTCTCTTTTTGAGAAAAGTCAAGTTCAACTTTCTCATAATATGCTTCTTGACATTCCTTTTGAGATATATAACCCAATTCGTACATTTTGTAAATAACGGTGCGTCTGCGCTCGGTATTGGCTTCCATATTTGTAATTGGGTTATAGCGGGATGGGTTTTTAGTTATTGCAGCAATAGCGGCACATTCAGCCAAAGTTAATTCATCAACTTCTTTGCTGAAGTAATAGTTTGCCGCTACTTGAACGCCGTTAATACCGTTACCTAAAGCAATTGTATTAAGGTACGCTTCCATTATCTGATCTTTGGAAAGTTCACTTTCAACAATAAGCGCACGCATAATTTCACGCACTTTTCGCTTGTAGTTTCTGGAATTATCAGACGTGACGTTTTTTATCAACTGTTGCGTAATTGTGGAAGCGCCAAAATCGATATCGCTAAACTTTAAAAATTGGTTAGCAACTGCCATAATTGTTCTTTGCCAGTCAACGCCGTGATGCTTCTCAAAATCTTCGTCTTCAATAGCAATAAACGCTCTTTGCAACTTATCGGGCACCTTTTTTATGGGTATCCAAATGCGGTTTTCATCACCGTGAACACGTTTATATTCTTTCCAGTTACCCTTTGAGTTTTTAGCGTAAATGATGGTGGTCATATTAAGTTCAAGATTACGAATATTTTGGGCAATACTTCGTGCAGAGAACAAATCAAATTTATCGTAGTTTGCACCGTCGGTAATAAGTGAAGTGAAAAACACCACCAAAACCAAAATACAAGAAACAAGATTTAATGAATAATTTTTAAGTTCTTGCTTTGTTAAGCCCCTTAACCACTTGTAAGCAATTTTCAAATACTTCCAAGTAAATTTCACAGCAATAACAAAATAAGTTTTTATGTAATTCCAAACAATTTTTGCGGTTTTCTTAAAATCCAAAATATCCCATCCCTTCCGCAAACATTATTACTCATAATAATTATATCACCTTTATATCAAATTATCAATCACTTTTTTATTTTAATAAAATTGTAAATTTTTTCTTAAAATTACCAAATTTTGTTGAAAGTTTCGAACATAATATTATAATAGTAAATGTAGATGATTTTTGAAAGGATACGTGTATGCTAAAACTATCAAACATTAAAAAAGATTATATAACCGGAAGCACAAAGGTCGAAGCGCTTAAAGGTGTTGATTTGAGTTTCCGCAAAGCCGAGTTTGTATCGGTACTTGGTCAATCAGGTTGCGGAAAGACCACCCTTTTAAATATAATAGGCGGTCTCGATAAATATTCAAGCGGCGACCTTTTTATAAACGGTGTTTCCACAAAGCACTTTAAAGACAGAGATTGGGATAACTACCGCAATCACTCGGTTGGCTTTGTTTTCCAAAGTTATAACCTCATACCTCACCAATCAGTTTTACAAAACGTTGAACTTGCCCTCTCGCTTTCGGGTGTTTCAAGAAAAGAAAGAAAAAGAAGAGCCAAAGAGGCACTCGAAATGGTAGGTCTTGGCGACCAACTAAAGAAAAAGCCAAGCGAAATGTCGGGCGGACAGATGCAACGTGTAGCAATTGCCCGCGCCATTGTAAATAATCCCGATATCATTTTAGCCGACGAACCCACAGGCGCCCTTGATACCGAAACCAGCGTTCAGGTTATGGAAATTTTAAAAGAAATTTCCAAAGAGCGACTTGTAATAATGGTAACCCACAACCCTGAACTTGCCGAAAAATATTCAACCAGAATTATTCGTATGTTGGACGGTCTTGTAACAAGCGACTCAAAACCTCTTTCCAAAGAAGAATTAAAAGAATTTGAGCCAAAAACCGAAAAGCCGAAAAGACAAAAGCGCCAAAAAATGCCTTCAATGTCACTTTTCACTTCCTTTTCCCTATCCCTTAAAAACCTTTTCACAAAAAAGGGACGCACCATTTTAACATCCTTTGCAGGAAGTATTGGTATTATTGGTATTGCGCTTATTTTCGCCGTTTCTCAAGGCATGACCACCTATATCAATATAGTTCAGGAAGATACCTTGGCATCATACCCAATAACACTTGAAAATCAGTCGATGGATATTTCTTCCCTGCTTGAAACCTTTATCGGCACCGCTCATTCAGGCGAAAAGCACGGCAATGATGCCGTTTATCAAAAATCAATGGTTTATGATATGTTAAACGCTTTAAACTCTGCCGAAACCAATAAAAACGACCTTAAATCATTCAAAACATATCTTGAAAATCAATTGGAAAACGATGCCGAAAGCCCAAAATTCAAACAAGCAATAAACGGTGTTTCCTACACCTACGATTTCGACCTTTTGGTATATACTAAAAACGTTGACGGCAGTATTATCCGTTCCGACAGCGAAGAACTTATGCAAGAAATTTTGCTCGAACATTTTGGTATGGATATGACCACTATTGTTGATATGGGCGCCACTTCCGGAATGTCAAAAAATATGATGCCAATGGGCAATATGAAACTTTGGCAAGAAATGTTATCGGGCAAAGACGGTTCACTTATCAGTCCACTTATTAAAGAGCAGTATGATATGGTTTACGGCTCTTGGCCCAATGACTATAACGAAATTGTTTTGGTGCTTGATAAAAACAACGAACTCGATGATATGGCGCTTTATTCATTAGGTCTTAAAACTAAAGAAGAAATCGACAAACTCACCAAAGCCGCCATAAACCAAGAAAATATTGACTACGACGACACCAGTTGGTCTTACGAAGAAATTTGCGACAGAGAGTTCCGTGTTATTCTTAATTCCGATTGCTACACCTACGACAAAAAAGAAAAAGTTTACAAAGATTTGCGTGAAACAAAAACAGGGCTTAAATACCTTTATGATAACGGTATTACACTAAAAGTTGCAGGTATTATCCGTCCCAACGAAGATGCCGTTTCGACAATGCTTACAGGTTCTATCGGTTACACCAAAGACCTTACCGAATTTGTGGTAGAAAAAGCCCATAAATCCAAAGCAATCAAAAAGCAAAAGAACAACAAGGATACCGATATTTTCACAAATCTCCCCTTTAGCGAAAACAGCACAAATCTAACAAACAAGCAAAAACAAAAAGAGTTTAAAAAGTATTTAAACTCGCTTGACAAAAAAGAAAAAGCCGAAACTTATGTTAAAATCAAGTGTGTTCCGCAACCGAAAGACGTTGATAAATTTGTTGACGACACACTGAAAGACAAAAAACGCAAAGATATTGAAGAAATACTAATTCCTGTGCTCACAAACCAAACAGGTATGAGCGAAAAGGAAATCAAAGAATATCTCTCTTCAATGAAAGAAAAAGATTTGGAAGAAATCTATGCTTCAATTCTTGAAGAACAGTATAAAATGCAATATGCGCAAAGCGTTATGGCGCAACTTGCGGTTATGCCCGAAGATATGAAAGCCACCGCTTTGGACCAAGAAAAATCAAACTACACCGTAAAAGAATGCGCTCTTTACTACGACGAAGTTTTAGAATTTTCCGAGTCATCATACGACAGTAATATGCGAGAACTCGGGTACGTAAAACTCGACACTCCTTCAACAATAAATCTTTATGCTACAACGTTTGAAGATAAAGACGTAATCGAAGAAGCAATAAAAGAATATAACGACGGTGTTCCGGAACTTTCAAAAATCAACTATACCGACTACGTTGGTATTATGATGTCATCTATCACCACCATAATAAACGCTATAACCTACGTTTTAATCGCATTTGTTGCAGTATCGCTTATTGTATCTTCAATTATGATTGGCGTAATAACCTTAATTTCAGTTCAAGAAAGAACAAAAGAAATTGGTATTTTACGTGCCATTGGTGCCTCAAAACGAAACGTTTCAACTATGTTTAATGCCGAGACGGTGATAATCGGATTTACTTCGGGCGCTTTGGGTGTTATCATAACCTACCTTTTATGTATCCCGATAAACCTTATTTTGCATAAACTCACTGGCATTGGAAACCTTAATGCAATTCTTCCGCTCCCTGTTGCACTGGCACTTGTTGTTATAAGCGTATTGCTAACAATGCTTTCGGGACTTATTCCGTCAAAGAGCGCTGCTAAAAAAGACCCTGTAATAGCGCTTAGAACCGAATAAAGACAATTACTCTTGCAAAAAGATTTATAAATGGTATAATGTAGAATATAAACTGAATTTTAAAGGTGATATGTATGGCAAAACGTATTGTATTTTTTGGTGATTCTATCACAGACGCCTGCCGCAGAGAAGATGTTTTTTGCGGTATGGGTGCGGGATACGCTACAATGGTTAGCGGTGAATTAAGCAACCAATATCCTAACGAATTTGAATTTAGAAATATGGGTATCGGCGGACATCGTATTGTCGATTTATATGCACGTATTAAAAGTGATTTTTTGAATTTAAAACCCGATTATGCAAGTATTTATTGCGGTGTTAACGATAGTTGGCACGAAATTTTGTACCAAAACGGTGTTAATACCAAAAAGTTTGAAATGGTCTACGGGCTTATGCTTGATGAAATACTTGAAGTCTTGCCAAATATCAAACTTATCTTAATTGCGCCTTTTGTTGTTGAGGGCAACTGCACCTGCAACACCGAAGAAATACCCGACCGCTTAAAGCAGTTTCAAAATGACGTAGCCGAAAAAGCAGAGGCAGTTAAACGAATTGGCAAAAAATACAACTTGCCCGTTATTGAAATGCAGCCAATTATCGATGCCGCTTGTGAAAAAGCAGCGCCTAATTATTGGACAACAGACGGTGTTCATCCCACACCCGCCGGTCATACACTTATTAAAAATGCATGGATTAAAGAATTTAAAAAGTTGATTTAAAATAAAAAATATTACCGTAAGGGAGACGCTTCGCAAAGAAGTGTCTCCCTTTTTTAATATGAAAATCATACCATAAATTTAAAATGTTATAACAAGTTGTATACTTAACAAATGCCCCACTCAAAAACAAGATAAAAAATTTTTCCATTTTTTTAAAAAAACACTTCTATTTTATATTATTATTTGTTATAATAAATATAACTATGTATAGGTGGTGAAAACGTGTTCTTAGATATAGACGGTTTAAATATTGAATACTGTGAAGAAGGCGAAGGTTATCCTGTTCTTTTGCTTCACGGTTGGGGCGCATCATTTGACACCTACAGAGGTATTATAAACACCCTTAAAAACCGCCATCGTGTAATTGCTCTAAACTTCCCTGGTTGCGGAAAATCTGACACTATGGAAACCCCATGGAATTTGGATAATTACTGCGAATTGGTATTGAAGTTTATGAAAACTTTAAATATTGAAAACCCAATAATGTTCGGCCATTCCCACGGAGGCAGAGTTACAATTAAAATGGTTGCCGAAGGTATGGTTAATCCACCTAAAATTGTACTGCTCGACTCAGCGGGGCTTATCCCCAAAAAGACTCCCCGCCAAAAACGCAGAGCCAAGAACTTCAAACGTATAAAAACGTTTTTATCCTTACCTGTTATAAAAAACTTCTCGGGCGGTTTGCTTGAAAAAGCACGTAATCACTACGGTTCAGCTGATTATAACGCCGCACCGCCTGTTTTAAGGCAAACGTTGGTATCACTTGTAAACACCGATTTGCGTGACATACTTCACAAAATCTCTTGTCCCACTCTTTTAATTTGGGGCGAAAACGATACCGCAACACCGCTTATCGACGCCAAAATAATTGAAAGCAGTATTAAAGACTGCGGTTTGTGTGTGCTAAAGGGCACAGGTCATTATTCTTTTTTAGAGCGTCCGTTTGAAGCACATGCAATTATAAACAGTTTTATAAAATAGAGGTTGTTTCAATGAATACTTATTTACTCATTCTTTTGGTGCTTTCAGCAATATGTGCCATATTCTCTCTAACACAACATTTTCAAATGCTTCAGCAAAATTCATATTTTGCATCACGTTACTTTGGATGGCTTCGTCAAAGTTATAACACTTCGTTTTTAGTGGATGCGGTATTTTATTTCTTAGTAACCGCTTTCTACCTTTTAAAATTTTTCAGAATCGGTTGTGTTGTGACTGCTATCATCCTTATAACAAAATGGATAAAATCAAATGAAATCCAAAAAACTTCAATAAAACCGTTAGTTTTTACCGACCGTGTAAAACGTATGTACCTTATAACAATATTGCTTTTCGCATTACTTATTGGCATTTATGCTAAATTCCCAACTACTTTGGTTGCAAGATTTGCCATAACCCTTTGTTTGATACTCGGCTTTATCAGTATGGGACTCACGTTTGCAGTTTGGGGTATCACCCTTCCAATAGAAAAACGCATTTCACAGTATTACGTAAATGATGCAGTTAAAATCTTAAAATCCCGTCCCGACCTTAAAGTAATTGGTATTACGGGAAGTTACGGTAAAACAACCACTAAATTTATTTTAACAAGAATATTAAGTGAAAAATTCAACGTTGTATGCACACCATTAAGTTATAACACTCCTATGGGCGTTGTAAAAACAATCAGAACACTTCTAAAACCGCAAACTCAAATTTTCGTTTGTGAAATGGGTGCTAAAAACGTTGGCGATATTAAAGAAATTTGCAACATTGCAAATCCAAACTACGGACTTATTACTTCAGTAGGACCCCAACACCTTGAAACTTTCAAAACTGTTGATAATGTATTTAAAACAAAATTCGAATTAGCCGATGCTGTTAAACAAAACGGCGGTGCGGTATTTGTAAACGGCGACAGTAAAGAAATTATCGACCGTTTAGACGGTGATTATATCAAATACGGCACAAATAAAAAGTTTGATTTCTTTGGCCAAGACCTTTCATACGGCAGAGACGGTTCGCAATTCACCCTGAAACTCGGTGATGAAAAAGTAACCTTCTCAACCAAACTTTTGGGTCTTCACAGTATTATTGATATTATCGGCGCTATATCTGTGGCTTACACTTTAGGCGTTCCTGTTTCGGATATTCAGTTTGCGGTGGCTTCACTAAAACCCGCTGAGCACCGTCTTGAATTAAAACCTTTCCAAAAAGGTTCACTTCTTATTGATGACGCTTACAATTCAAATCCCGAAGGTTGCCTTGAAGCAGTTAGAGTTCTTGGCTCGTTTGACGGGATGAAAAAAGTTATCATCACACCGGGTCTTGTGGAATTAGGCACCAAGGAATACGAATGTAACTATGCGCTTGGCAAAGAAGCGGCAAAAAATTGCGATGTTATAATTCTTGTCGGCAAAAATCGTTCAAAGCCAATGCAAGACGCTGTTAATGAAAGCGATTTCAACACCTCAAATCTTTACGTTGTTTCAAGTTTTAAAGAAGCGTTGTCCATTTATTCGCAAATAGCCGATAATAACACCGTTGTTCTTTTTGAAAACGATTTACCCGATAATTATTTATACTAAGGAGAAAATCTTATGAAAATCAATGTGGCTTTTGTTTACGGTTGCCGTTCGGTTGAGCACGAAGTTTCAATAATTTCTGCAGTTCAGGCAATGCGTTCTGTCGACCGTAATAAATATAAAATCACACCTATTTACGTAACCAAAAACGGCGAGATGTATACCGGTGACGATTTGTTCCAAATTGAAAACTATCGCAATTTGCCAGAACTGTTAAAGAAATGCCGTAAAGTATATCTCACCCGTGAAAATGACAACGTACTTGTAAAATCGGTTGAAAACAAACTTTTCAAAAAAGCCAAGGATATTGCTGTTGATGTTGCTTTCCCTGTTGTTCACGGCACAAACTGCGAAGACGGCACAATTCAAGGTCTTTTTGAATTTTTAAATATTCCTTACGTTGGCTGTGATATAGTATCTTCGGCTGTTGGCATG
>JAEIGA010005721.1_pt1 | contig 18946 bp, 10 predicted proteins | sample 9270691 | NCBI WGS metagenome assembly JAEIGA01 (sample SAMN17057246, study PRJNA624740) | gut metagenome | biome: biome; isolation source: fecal sample | host: Bos grunniens | place: China: Xizang | collected 2019 | reverse complement strand
TGGAGATGATAATTCAAATGCAATGTTAATGGTATCTGATTGATACTGATTAGCCATTTGTAAAAGTTCGATATGTTCCTTGCCTCTCAATTCATATGCAAAATTTGCGACTTCATCACGAAATACAAATCGAATAAGCAAGACACCAACCACAAGCAGTAGTATAATTGCTAAAACGCTATAACCGATAAACTTTAGAGTCTTTTTCATATATTCATTTGCGATTTTTACGCTACAAAGGTAATGAATTAAAATCAAAACCATTACGGTTAAGGGCTTAAAAACAATTTTGCAAGATGCTTTCACATTTTTTTATTTGAGTTGATTCATATGTTCGTATTCAATTTGTTTATCCTCCCCTTACCAAAAAACAGAGAGTATTTATGCATAATCATTTCTTTTTGTTATACCACAGCCTTGTTTTAGACAAAATTTGCTTAAATTACGCGCGAAACAATAAACGAATGCCTAACTTTCTATAAAAATGAGTACCTTTGCAAGGTAAAATAAGAATCACTATTCGGTAAGCAAAATATAGCACTATATTTGCCAGCAGAACAAACGAAGGCAATTATGGCTCATAATTAAGGAAATGATAACAATACAAGATTTATACAATATAGTAGTGAAGAAGGTTTCTAATGAGACGCAGAAAACGATTATTAGAAACAATTTCCCTCCGCAGATAGCAGAGAGGATGTGTTCTGCTATTGATAGACAAGAAAATACGGAGTATTTCATGCGGTTATTGAATGAGTATAACGAGTGGATGGTGCAGCAACAGCGGCAGCATGAGGCTGTGATAGAGTTTTTGAGGCAGTATAGAAGCTGAATGTGGTAATCATGGCATCGATCTAAGACCGTGGCTGGTTGTTGTTAAAGACAAAACATTTAATTACCGATGAGCAAAGCGAATGGATAAATATGGAACCTGTGTGATTTACATGATTAAACATAAGCATCGGCTCTGAAAGGTCGCTAGGGTGTGAACGCCTTGAAGTCGCACAAGTCTCTCTACGACCTTGTGGTAGTTGACTCAAAAGGCATTGAGATGGACTTCGCTAATCAGTTGGAATCGCGTAATGAGGTTGCTGTCTACACGAAACTTCCCAATGGCTTCTATATCAATACGCCTGTCGGTCACTATAATCCAGACTGGGCCGTGGTATTCCATGAGGGCAGCGACATCAAGCACATCTACTTTGTGGCTGAAACGAAAGGCTACGACAAGGATAGTCTAAAAGACTACCGTCGAGCCGAAAGCGTGAAGGTAGAATGTGCAAATCGGCACTTCGCCACAATCTCAGATAGTCATGTCACATACGATGTGGTTAAGAACTACGATGAGCTTTGGGATATAATCACTAAGCCATAAGAATTTAACTCAGTTCTGTAATTTTATCTTGGGCGGAAACTGCGATATTTTGCAAGTTTCCGCCCAAGATAATTCATGTTAAACTTCACAGATACACATAAGATTGAGGCGCATGACTTATATGATAATCACTAAGCTGTTTGGGCTTCTTGAATTTTGTGACACGTCCTATCTTTATTGCATATGCACTTGTTTTGTTCGCAAAGTACATTCTATAGAAATTCTCGCTGATTCCTGAAAAATCGTGAGTCTGTTTCCAAATGCTATCTACGTTGCCGCAAAGAATTGCATCTATTTTGAACTCTCCAATTATATATTTCCAAGGAGATGAGGCATAAACGACCACAGTGTCAACGTCCTTGTTCTTGAAGATTTTCTTGCGAAACTCATATTTCTTTGTGCCGTTAAATATTTTATCGGCAAACTCAGGCTTAATCGATAATAACACCTTCATCGACTTCTCCTTTTTTTAATATAGCATCAAATTGCTCGTCTGTTAATTGAAAAAATCCCCAATACTTAGGGCTCATATTTAGGTTATCAACAAGATAACCATTTGTGACCCTTTTTGTAAGAGCAATGTTGTATGTCATTTTTAGAATATAGCAATTCTTTTGTTGATACCATTGTTTCAATTCCTCGGAGTCAAAGATACTATAAAAGTTCGTGTATGCAAGGAAATCTTCAACGGTAGCGAAGTCCTTATTGGTTTTAACCTCTTCAATCTGGCATATAGAAGTAATAACACTGCGATATCGAGCGGAGCCTTTGTCGTCTTTTGTACGATAAATTGCGATTATGTCTCCTCGTTGTAATTTTGCGGTGTCAGACATAAAGCAGAGGTATACTTTGTGGATGCTGTTTGTGTAAGAAACATCTTTGACAAGTTCATACTTCTTGCTTTCCTCATTTCGCAATATGGAATCGGGGAACATCTTAGTATGATATTTAGGGTATATGGAAAGCAGAAATTTCCGTTTGTCTTTTGTTGTGAGCAAAGGAAAGTCTTTGAGGATGTCGCCTGTTAGAATTTTCATATTCTTTACCAATACAAGTTCTTCGCCTTTCTTTCCTTCCTCATTAAAACCATATCGTTGTAGTATACGGATAAGCCCTTCGTGTTTCGGATATATAGTTACATAGATTTCCTCAGCCTTCATATCGAGTGCTGTATCCAAAATCTTCTTTACGAAGCGTTCTCCAAGTTTCGTGTTATGGGCATCTATTTTAAATGTGCCAACCTTCAGACGATTACAAGCAGGACGAATGGGAGTGATATCGGTCAACGCTTCTCCATTTTCATTCTTTAGATACAAAAATGCTTGTAGGTTATCGTTTGTATATTGCACATATGCTTCACTATTATCCTTGGACTTTTTCTCGAACCAAGCATCAAATCCTGGATAGTCTTCTTTCAGACTGTTGAAGAACGTGTCGTTCAAATCTATGTCTGCAAATCGTTTTAATGTGATTATCTCATTCATATTTATGTTTATAATTCCAATCTGATTTTATTTTGATTGCTTAATCATATTACCTATCGCCTCAGAGAGATTTTGAGAAATATTATCATTTGCCCAAATGCTCCAGAACGGAATTGTTTGGCTTGAAGGTTTGATTGATGGCTCATCAATCTTTACTCTTGACGGTAGTAAGGTGGAGTCTCCCACGATGATAGCTTCTGCTATATCCAAGAGGGAAAGGTTGTCTGCTATATTACCCAAATTGTCTGGCAAAAGCCTCTTTATAACGTTTTGATCATCTACATTGGTAAGACGCAAACTTATAAAATTGTTACATTGGCTTAATACGGTACGATTTACCTCGGATGGACGCTGACTGATGATGACTAGTCCCACTCCATATTTGCGTCCTTCTTTTGCTATACGCTCAAAACTACGCAAACCTAATTCCGCAACTGCATCCAAGGTAGTTGCCTGTTGAACATAGAGGTGGGCTTCATCGCATAATAATGCTAAAGGATGGCGATTTTCCGTCGTACTCCATTGTTGTATTGAAAATACAATTCTTGCCAGCAATCCAATAACCAAAGGAAGGACATCGGATGGCACCTCAGACATATCTATTACTTTAATTCCACTTTTACCATCCATCAATACTGAGCAAAATTGGTTAAGCCACTCCTGCTTAAGTTCCTCACTGGAAAGGCTAAACATAAATCCCATCCTTTTGTCAGATAGTTTGTTATTAATACGTTGGATAAAACGTGTCAGTTTGCCATGAAATGGACCTTGCTTTTCTCCTCTTGCTCCAGATACCATTTCGACATCAAGTTTTTCAAATGTCTGGACTAATGGCTGTAGATTGTAGGCAACAGGACTATCTACAGTTATAATATTATCATACTCGGTACCTTTTACAGTTTGCTCCTTTTCAATTAACACTTCTCTTGAAAACAGCATTGCTTGGTTTGGTGCATTTTGATCGCTTCTGTCAAGGAGCAAAGCCTGCATTTCCTCATAGTTCAACAACCAATATGGAACCATCAAAATTCCATTATTCAATTTATCTCTGACAGACAAATCGCCTGGAGTTGCTATTTTAAGTTGTTTAATGCCGTTTCGTTTGAAAGATTCACCAGAATATTCACCATGTATGTCGAAGAGTATTCCATTGGCATGTCTTAATGCAGCCATTTGTTCTACAATCCTTGCAACACAAAAAGATTTGCCACTACCCGTAGAGCCGACGATAGCTACATGACGTTGAAAGAGTTTGTCTGCGTCAAGATAAGCAATGCTACTTTCATCCATTGTATATTTTCCTATCTGTAAAGGATTAACAGAGGTCGCTAGTTCTGAAGAAATGGACTGCATCAGGTTCGTTAATCTCTCATGTTCTATTTTATAACATGGCGCATCAATAGATGGTACAGCGCTCACATTTCTACGAAACACATTGGTCTTTGTTCCAATTTTATCAATAAATTCGCCTACGAAAACAAGTCGAACCTGGTTGAATGTGGCAAGAGAAGCTCCATCTTCTGTTTCTTCTTCATCATCTATATTGGATGCTTTTCGATAAATCTTAATGATCATTGCGATGATAAAGCGTCCTGATTTTGGGCTCTGTACAGCCAAAAGTTGATTGACTTGCAATTGAGACAGGGTGCTATCATCATTGATGACGGCAGTGGACATACCTGTATCAACACTATTAACAAGACCTATAATCTCTTTTTTGTCGTAATTGAAAACAGTATTCTTCATCATATTTATTATTTGTAAATTTTCTCAAAACCACCAATATTCCAATAGATCTCATCGGAAATCGCCATACTTCCTGATGGCGTTTTGAAGATTGTACCATTAGAACCATCAGAATAAATCGCAATATAATCATAACCTGCATTTATTACATTGTCCTCTATGGGCTTTGTAATGTCTTTCGTAACTAACAGAATACGAACACCACGTTTTTGAGCTATCTTTAACAAAACTGGATGAACGTGAGAATCGTTGAACCCATAGCCTATACATAGAAAACCCGTAGCAGTGTTAAATACCGTATCAACATGAGAGAATATTTCGCGGTAAGGCTCTTGTTGGGTTCTCTCATATTTGTTTGTTCCAGGTGTAATAATGCACGGTGTATAATCATGCGGTATTGATGACGTATTGGTCAACGATAGAACCTTATCGTCTTTTTTGAACCAGTCCAAAGAACCGTGGACTTTCCAAATGTTGAGTGTCCCGGTGTATTCCGATTCTATTTTTTTTGGTGAGAATTCAATCTTATTGTATGGATGACCTACAATATTTGGAGTAAATCCTGTGTTGATATAAGCATCTGTTTGACAAGCTGCATACTCTATAATTCTGTCATAATTGGTTGTTACAATGTTGCATATCTTTGCAGGATCTTTGTATATAATGAAGTCCAACAAAGGCCTGAGTGCCATATCTTCACCATTTAACATTTTTATGTAAACATCTCGGTCTGCATACTCTATAAGATTCCATACTTTGCAAACAATATCATTTTCTACTTCATCTGTCGCTTTTGTATTCAACAGGGCTTTTTCAAGTCCCATACCATGATTTAAATTCTCAATAAATTCATGTACGGCTTTCTTCGAGTCAGGATTTTTGTATGGGTTAGCCCCAAGGAAGTCCTTCAGCTCGGCAGCAAGTGTGTTCATTCCTGGAATATTATAAGGCACAGAGGCACCACTCCCAATCACTAATACGGGATTGGCGGAAACAATATTTTGTATTTCTGTAAATATCTGTTCTTTTGTCATACTAATAGCCTTGTTGATTATATTTAAGACTCCTATTCATCACACTCTCAGCCAACAGATACACTCGTGTGCCGAGAGTCTGCGGCCAACGGTCGGCTGGATTCTTGTCCAACGCTTTTGCTCGTTCCATCGCTTCTTCTACATGGACAATCAGCATTTGGGCATCGTATGCAGCTTCATGGTAAGAACCCATTTCTTGACGCAATCGCATCTTTAGATATGGGTCTTTCCTCCTCGAATTTCGGCGATTCTCCAGCCATTGCTGCTGTTCTTCGGGAGATAATGAAGCGACATCTACCAGATGCAGCAACAGCCATAGCTCGATGCAAGGATTACTCAGCGCCATGTGCATATATTCATCTTGTGTACATTCCGTAGCTACACGAGATAGCATTGCTTCTGTCCAACGGTCTTTGTCAATTACAAGCCAAAGTTCATCGTCTGCTTCTAAAGCATATTGTTCTTTGTAATCGTTCAGTTGCTTCAAGACGTGTTCTGGACTGGAGTTGTTCTGCTCGGCTTCACTCCGTTCCAAAATATGCACATGCACACGGGGGTTGGTATATTCCTTGGCCAATGCCTTGAAATATATCCTCTCCGTGTCTTTGCCCTCAGAGGCTATGACTATCAGGCGGGCGTCTCGAAATGCTTCGCGACGTTCACGCATCAAACTATTCCTACTTCGCATCGTCCCAATGAATATTATTCAATTCGCCAAAGAACGGAATCGCTCCATAGCGACCATTCAGATAACCTTTCTGCACATTTTCCCTCGGCTTATACTCGCAGAGTGAAGACAAATGGCTTTCTCCTTTCTTGTCTTTTTCTACAAACCAGACTTCATCCTGACGGATAGGGGCGGTAGAAAGAAGATTGGACTCGTGTGTAGTGCATATTAGCTGCATTTGCGAATCGCTTTTAAGCAGGCTGTTGTACATCTCCAATAATTTCAATGTCAACATTGGATGCAAACTCCTATCGACCTCGTCAATCACATAGACCGCATCATTTGCACGCATATCTATAAGCATTGGAATGAAGTCGAACAAACGTGACGTTCCATCAGATTCTTCGAACATTTCGAATATATAGTCTGAGTTGCTGTCTTCCTTCTTGTGGATGGTTTTCAGCTCATGCCACTTCAGATTCTTCGACTTATCTTTTTCTGCAAAGATGAAGCGGTTCTCATTGTGAATCACCACACCTGTTTCGGAGCCTTTGCCTTCAAGACTTTCCTCAATCTTTTGACGGATTTCGTCGGGAATGCCCAATTCTTCAGGTTTAGACTCTACGCGACGAAGGTCTGAGATACCTGTTCCAAAATAATTTAGCAGTTCGCGCATTACAGTTCTGAACTGGGTGTCGTTCACAACTCGGAATGGGAAATCTGTTCTATGTGTATTGGGGAAGATGATATTCAGATTCTCAAACCATTTACGAGCAGATTTAATCGTATCTATTCCCTTTCCGTTACGCTTGATATACTCACTTAAGAAAGTACCCTTGGTAGGTGTGCCGTCAATCAGGAACTTCAAGAATTGTCCATCCTCATCTTTTAGGAACTGAGCTGCAATAGTATTATCCCAACTGTCACCATTACGTTTACGCTCAAAGATCATGGTGTCATTGCGGCTACCAGTCTTATATAGCCATTCCTCAAGCAAACCGCCTTTAGAGAAAGCTATTCCGTAAGCAAAGAACTGGTTGTCTGCCTTAAACTCCAATTCGATACTCGAACGCTCTTGGGGTTCATCCGTCATCTTGAAGTAATTATATTTGAGGTTGCTCCAACCATTCAAGGCAAACTCCTTGATAATAGCCAAACATTTTATGATGTTTGACTTTCCGGAAGCATTGGCACCATAAATCAATCCCATACGGAGCACGGATATATCATCCCGTTTCTCCGCACGTGACACTTGCAACGGCAATTGGTCGCTCTTGCTGGCTGTGAACAAGATACGTGTTTCCTCGTTAAACGAGTAAATGTTTTCAAATTTGGCTGACAATAACATAATGACGTCTGATATTTCGTGAAATTTCGTTGCAAAGATAACAAATTATTTCAGAGCTCTGACAATTGTCTGCGTTAAATATGTATAAATACGACAAAAATTACGTTATTCATTGTCATTTTGTCGGTTATCGGCACAACTTTGTCGTAAATTCGACCCTGGCTTAATGTTTGCATGGGTAATATAAAGCGCTATGACATGTTTGTCAAAACTGGGCGCAGAAAGGAGGTGTAACAGATGGGCAAGAACCAACATGTTGTTCCTGCTGGAGATAAGTGGGGCATTAAGGGCGAAGGCAATTCAAGACTGACTTCAACATTTGATAGGCAGTCCGATGCAATTGCTGCCGCTCGTCAAATTTCCAAGAACCAGCATTCCGAACTATTTATTCACGGTCGTAATGGACAGATTCGAGAAAGAGACTCTCATGGTAAGGATCCATTTCCTCCAAGAGGATAAGTCTCTCAGCATTCTCTCCGTTTAGAGAAGAGCCCTAATACCACAGGGGCAGGTTGTGGTAGAGTAAAGATGTGCCATGGCGAAATTCGCTGTGGCTTTTTCTTTTTAGTCGAATCAGATATAACGATTTTTTTGCCATCTACAATTGGCATTTTTTGTTTCCAGCCCTATTTAATAAAGTTAAAAACGTTAAATCTTCCCATTTCTGACTCTTCATAGAATCCACGCAATCACTTTTCTATCGTTTAATGTGTAAATAATCGATAGTAAAAGACTTGCAAATACTCTAGTTGCTCTGGTTTGACCTCGGTTACTATCGGCAATGGTGTGACGAGCATAGGGGGGCTGCTTTCTCTGGTTGTCTCGAACTCCTTGATGTCTATTGCTATGCAGAAAAGGTGCCTTCTACAGAGAGCAATACATTTGAAGGTTCTTATCCAGAATATGCCACCCTTCATGTTCCAGCTACTTCCATTGAGAGTTATAAGGCAACTACGCCTTGGAGCAGTTTTGGCAAGATTATAGCCCTCACCCCAGAGGAGACAGGCATTGACGAACTGAAAGGTGAAAACGGAACGGAATGTTCTGCCGTCTACGACCTCTCCGGTCGCCGTGTGCAGAAGGCACAAAAGGGTATCTTTATCCAGAATGGCAAGGTGATAATTCAGTGATAGGCTCTGGCTATTGACTGGCCTTAGATATAGCGCAATATACACAATCCGCAGGCACCCCAGTGATGGAAAGTGTCTGCGGATTGATGTTTTGTGCTAAGGGTGTTTTATCCCCCCCCCCCCCCCTCCGCTTCGCTCGTCCCCCTGTCTCAGAGGGACAGTTGGCTGTCGCGGTATTTTCGGTTGTAACTGACTCTCCCTCTGAGACAGGGGGAGTACCCCGCAGGGGGGGAGGGGGTGGATTGTTTCACCTTTCCGTTCATTATGCGGAGGGGGTGGATAATCATTAATCGTTAAACTTTAAACGCTAATCGCTCATCCGCTCACCTTTAACTCCTCCCCCCTTTAGGGGGATTGAGGGGGGGGGGGCTTGCTCTATCACGCTTCCCCCAGATACTCCTCTATTACGGTTCGCCTAGGTAGTCTTCAATAACTTCCCACTGGCGTTTGTTCAGGATGCGCTGGTTATCCTTGTAGCCGACGTCCAGAAGGGCTTGGTACAGGCTACGGCTTAGGCGGATTTCCTGGCTGAAGGCCTTGAGGGCGGTTTTGTAGTTCTTGCCTTTGCCAGTAGATTTGTCAAGACGACACTATACAAAGCTAATAAGAATTAGATCCATAAGCAGAAAGAGTACTTTGTATAAAATAAACTCAATATTGTGGAGCATTGTACTCAATGTTCAGGACAATTGTCCTGAACATTGAGTACAATGCTCCACAATATTGAGTTTATTTTATACAAAGTACTCTTTCTGCTTATGGATCTAATTCTTATTAGCTTTGTATAGTGTCGTCTTGACAAATCTACTGGCAAAGGCAAGAACTACAAAACCGCCCTCAAGGCCTTCAGCCAGGAAATCCGCCTAAGCCGTAGCCTGTACCAAGCCCTTCTGGACGTCGGCTACAAGGATAACCAGCGCATCCTGAACAAACGCCAGTGGGAAGTTATTGAAGACTACCTAGGCGAACCGTAATAGAGGAGTATCTGGGGGAAGCGTGATAGAGCAAGCCCCCCCCCCCTCAATCCCCCTAAAGGGGGGAGGAGTTAAAGGTGAGCGGATGAGCGATTAGCGTTTAAAGTTTAACGATTAATGATTATCCACCCCCTCCGCATAATGAACGGAAAGGTGAAACAATCCACCCCCTCCCCCCCTGCGGGGTACTCCCCCTGTCTCAGAGGGAGAGTCAGTTACAACCGAAAATACCGCGACAGCCAACTGTCCCTCTGAGACAGGGGGACGAGCGAAGCGGAGGGGGGGGGGGGGGGATAAAACACCCTTAGCACAAAACATCAATCCGCAGACACTTTCCATCACTGGGGTGCCTGCGGATTGTGTATATTGCGCTATATCTAAGGCCAGTCAATAGCCAGAGCCTATCACTGAATTATCACCTTGCCATTCTGGATAAAGATACCCTTTTGTGCCTTCTGCACACGGCGACCGGAGAGGTCGTAGACGGCAGAACATTCCGTTCCGTTTTCACCTTTCAGTTCGTCAATGCCTGTCTCCTCTGGGGTGAGGGCTATAATCTTGCCAAAACTGCTCCAAGGCGTAGTTGCCTTATAACTCTCAATGGAAGTAGCTGGAACATGAAGGGTGGCATATTCTGGATAAGAACCTTCAAATGTATTGCTCTCTGTAGAAGGCACCTTTTCTGCATAGCAATAGACATCAAGGAGTTCGAGACAACCAGAGAAAGCAGCCCCCCTATGCTCGTCACACCATTGCCGATAGTAACCGAGGTCAAACCAGAGCAACTAGAGTATTTGCAAGTCTTTTACTATCGATTATTTACACATTAAACGATAGAAAAGTGATTGCGTGGATTCTATGAAGAGTCAGAAATGGGAAGATTTAACGTTTTTAACTTTATTAAATAGGGCTGGAAACAAAAAATGCCAATTGTAGATGGCAAAAAAATCGTTATATCTGATTCGACTAAAAAGAAAAAGCCACAGCGAATTTCGCCATGGCACATCTTTACTCTACCACAACCTGCCCCTGTGGTATTAGGGCTCTTCTCTAAACGGAGAGAATGCTGAGAGACTTATCCTCTTGGAGGAAATGGATCCTTACCATGAGAGTCTCTTTCTCGAATCTGTCCATTACGACCGTGAATAAATAGTTCGGAATGCTGGTTCTTGGAAATTTGACGAGCGGCAGCAATTGCATCGGACTGCCTATCAAATGTTGAAGTCAGTCTTGAATTGCCTTCGCCCTTAATGCCCCACTTATCTCCAGCAGGAACAACATGTTGGTTCTTGCCCATCTGTTACACCTCCTTTCTGCGCCCAGTTTTGACAAACATGTCATAGCGCTTTATATTACCCATGCAAACATTAAGCCAGGGTCGAATTTACGACAAAGTTGTGCCGATAACCGACAAAATGACAATGAATAACGTAATTTTTGTCGTATTTATACATATTTAACGCAGACAATTGTCAGAGCTCTGAAATAATTTGTTATCTTTGCAACGAAATTTCACGAAATATCAGACGTCATTATGTTATTGTCAGCCAAATTTGAAAACATTTACTCGTTTAACGAGGAAACACGTATCTTGTTCACAGCCAGCAAGAGCGACCAATTGCCGTTGCAAGTGTCACGTGCGGAGAAACGGGATGATATATCCGTGCTCCGTATGGGATTGATTTATGGTGCCAATGCTTCCGGAAAGTCAAACATCATAAAATGTTTGGCTATTATCAAGGAGTTTGCCTTGAATGGTTGGAGCAACCTCAAATATAATTACTTCAAGATGACGGATGAACCCCAAGAGCGTTCGAGTATCGAATTGGAGTTTAAGGCAGACAACCAGTTCTTTGCTTACGGAATAGCTTTCTCTAAAGGCGGTTTGCTTGAGGAATGGCTATATAAGACTGGTAGCCGCAATGACACCATGATCTTTGAGCGTAAACGTAATGGTGACAGTTGGGATAATACTATTGCAGCTCAGTTCCTAAAAGATGAGGATGGACAATTCTTGAAGTTCCTGATTGACGGCACACCTACCAAGGGTACTTTCTTAAGTGAGTATATCAAGCGTAACGGAAAGGGAATAGATACGATTAAATCTGCTCGTAAATGGTTTGAGAATCTGAATATCATCTTCCCCAATACACATAGAACAGATTTCCCATTCCGAGTTGTGAACGACACCCAGTTCAGAACTGTAATGCGCGAACTGCTAAATTATTTTGGAACAGGTATCTCAGACCTTCGTCGCGTAGAGTCTAAACCTGAAGAATTGGGCATTCCCGACGAAATCCGTCAAAAGATTGAGGAAAGTCTTGAAGGCAAAGGCTCCGAAACAGGTGTGGTGATTCACAATGAGAACCGCTTCATCTTTGCAGAAAAAGATAAGTCGAAGAATCTGAAGTGGCATGAGCTGAAAACCATCCACAAGAAGGAAGACAGCAACTCAGACTATATATTCGAAATGTTCGAAGAATCTGATGGAACGTCACGTTTGTTCGACTTCATTCCAATGCTTATAGATATGCGTGCAAATGATGCGGTCTATGTGATTGACGAGGTCGATAGGAGTTTGCATCCAATGTTGACATTGAAATTATTGGAGATGTACAACAGCCTGCTTAAAAGCGATTCGCAAATGCAGCTAATATGCACTACACACGAGTCCAATCTTCTTTCTACCGCCCCTATCCGTCAGGATGAAGTCTGGTTTGTAGAAAAAGACAAGAAAGGAGAAAGCCATTTGTCTTCACTCTGCGAGTATAAGCCGAGGGAAAATGTGCAGAAAGGTTATCTGAATGGTCGCTATGGAGCGATTCCGTTCTTTGGCGAATTGAATAATATTCATTGGGACGATGCGAAGTAGGAATAGTTTGATGCGTGAACGTCGCGAAGCATTTCGAGACGCCCGCCTGATAGTCATAGCCTCTGAGGGCAAAGACACGGAGAGGATATATTTCAAGGCATTGGCCAAGGAATATACCAACCCCCGTGTGCATGTGCATATTTTGGAACGGAGTGAAGCCGAGCAGAACAACTCCAGTCCAGAACACGTCTTGAAGCAACTGAACGATTACAAAGAACAATATGCTTTAGAAGCAGACGATGAACTTTGGCTTGTAATTGACAAAGACCGTTGGACAGAAGCAATGCTATCTCGTGTAGCTACGGAATGTACACAAGATGAATATATGCACATGGCGCTGAGTAATCCTTGCATCGAGCTATGGCTGTTGCTGCATCTGGTAGATGTCGCTTCATTATCTCCCGAAGAACAGCAGCAATGGCTGGAGAATCGCCGAAATTCGAGGAGGAAAGACCCATATCTAAAGATGCGATTGCGTCAAGAAATGGGTTCTTACCATGAAGCTGCATACGATGCCCAAATGCTGATTGTCCATGTAGAAGAAGCGATGGAACGAGCAAAAGCGTTGGACAAGAATCCAGCCGACCGTTGGCCGCAGACTCTCGGCACACGAGTGTATCTGTTGGCTGAGAGTGTGATGAATAGGAGTCTTAAATATAATCAACAAGGCTATTAGTATGACAAAAGAACAGATATTTACAGAAATACAAAATATTGTTTCCGCCAATCCCGTATTAGTGATTGGGAGTGGTGCCTCTGTGCCTTATAATATTCCAGGAATGAACACACTTGCTGCCGAGCTGAAGGACTTCCTTGGGGCTAACCCATACAAAAATCCTGACTCGAAGAAAGCCGTACATGAATTTATTGAGAATTTAAATCATGGTATGGGACTTGAAAAAGCCCTGTTGAATACAAAAGCGACAGATGAAGTAGAAAATGATATTGTTTGCAAAGTATGGAATCTTATAGAGTATGCAGACCGAGATGTTTACATAAAAATGTTAAATGGTGAAGATATGGCACTCAGGCCTTTGTTGGACTTCATTATATACAAAGATCCTGCAAAGATATGCAACATTGTAACAACCAATTATGACAGAATTATAGAGTATGCAGCTTGTCAAACAGATGCTTATATCAACACAGGATTTACTCCAAATATTGTAGGTCATCCATACAATAAGATTGAATTCTCACCAAAAAAAATAGAATCGGAATACACCGGGACACTCAACATTTGGAAAGTCCACGGTTCTTTGGACTGGTTCAAAAAAGACGATAAGGTTCTATCGTTGACCAATACGTCATCAATACCGCATGATTATACACCGTGCATTATTACACCTGGAACAAACAAATATGAGAGAACCCAACAAGAGCCTTACCGCGAAATATTCTCTCATGTTGATACGGTATTTAACACTGCTACGGGTTTTCTATGTATAGGCTATGGGTTCAACGATTCTCACGTTCATCCAGTTTTGTTAAAGATAGCTCAAAAACGTGGTGTTCGTATTCTGTTAGTTACGAAAGACATTACAAAGCCCATAGAGGACAATGTAATAAATGCAGGTTATGATTATATTGCGATTTATTCTGATGGTTCTAATGGTACAATCTTCAAAACGCCATCAGGAAGTATGGCGATTTCCGATGAGATCTATTGGAATATTGGTGGTTTTGAGAAAATTTACAAATAATAAATATGATGAAGAATACTGTTTTCAATTACGACAAAAAAGAGATTATAGGTCTTGTTAATAGTGTTGATACAGGTATGTCCACTGCCGTCATCAATGATGATAGCACCCTGTCTCAATTGCAAGTCAATCAACTTTTGGCTGTACAGAGCCCAAAATCAGGACGCTTTATCATCGCAATGATCATTAAGATTTATCGAAAAGCATCCAATATAGATGATGAAGAAGAAACAGAAGATGGAGCTTCTCTTGCCACATTCAACCAGGTTCGACTTGTTTTCGTAGGCGAATTTATTGATAAAATTGGAACAAAGACCAATGTGTTTCGTAGAAATGTGAGCGCTGTACCATCTATTGATGCGCCATGTTATAAAATAGAACATGAGAGATTAACGAACCTGATGCAGTCCATTTCTTCAGAACTAGCGACCTCTGTTAATCCTTTACAGATAGGAAAATATACAATGGATGAAAGTAGCATTGCTTATCTTGACGCAGACAAACTCTTTCAACGTCATGTAGCTATCGTCGGCTCTACGGGTAGTGGCAAATCTTTTTGTGTTGCAAGGATTGTAGAACAAATGGCTGCATTAAGACATGCCAATGGAATACTCTTCGACATACATGGTGAATATTCTGGTGAATCTTTCAAACGAAACGGCATTAAACAACTTAAAATAGCAACTCCAGGCGATTTGTCTGTCAGAGATAAATTGAATAATGGAATTTTGATGGTTCCATATTGGTTGTTGAACTATGAGGAAATGCAGGCTTTGCTCCTTGACAGAAGCGATCAAAATGCACCAAACCAAGCAATGCTGTTTTCAAGAGAAGTGTTAATTGAAAAGGAGCAAACTGTAAAAGGTACCGAGTATGATAATATTATAACTGTAGATAGTCCTGTTGCCTACAATCTACAGCCATTAGTCCAGACATTTGAAAAACTTGATGTCGAAATGGTATCTGGAGCAAGAGGAGAAAAGCAAGGTCCATTTCATGGCAAACTGACACGTTTTATCCAACGTATTAATAACAAACTATCTGACAAAAGGATGGGATTTATGTTTAGCCTTTCCAGTGAGGAACTTAAGCAGGAGTGGCTTAACCAATTTTGCTCAGTATTGATGGATGGTAAAAGTGGAATTAAAGTAATAGATATGTCTGAGGTGCCATCCGATGTCCTTCCTTTGGTTATTGGATTGCTGGCAAGAATTGTATTTTCAATACAACAATGGAGTACGACGGAAAATCGCCATCCTTTAGCATTATTATGCGATGAAGCCCACCTCTATGTTCAACAGGCAACTACCTTGGATGCAGTTGCGGAATTAGGTTTGCGTAGTTTTGAGCGTATAGCAAAAGAAGGACGCAAATATGGAGTGGGACTAGTCATCATCAGTCAGCGTCCATCCGAGGTAAATCGTACCGTATTAAGCCAATGTAACAATTTTATAAGTTTGCGTCTTACCAATGTAGATGATCAAAACGTTATAAAGAGGCTTTTGCCAGACAATTTGGGTAATATAGCAGACAACCTTTCCCTCTTGGATATAGCAGAAGCTATCATCGTGGGAGACTCCACCTTACTACCGTCAAGAGTAAAGATTGATGAGCCATCAATCAAACCTTCAAGCCAAACAATTCCGTTCTGGAGCATTTGGGCAAATGATAATATTTCTCAAAATCTCTCTGAGGCGATAGGTAATATGATTAAGCAATCAAAATAAAATCAGATTGGAATTATAAACATAAATATGAATGAGATAATCACATTAAAACGATTTGCAGACATAGATTTGAACGACACGTTCTTCAACAGTCTGAAAGAAGACTATCCAGGATTTGATGCTTGGTTCGAGAAAAAGTCCAAGGATAATAGTGAAGCATATGTGCAATATACAAACGATAACCTACAAGCATTTTTGTATCTAAAGAATGAAAATGGAGAAGCGTTGACCGATATCACTCCCATTCGTCCTGCTTGTAATCGTCTGAAGGTTGGCACATTTAAAATAGATGCCCATAACACGAAACTTGGAGAACGCTTCGTAAAGAAGATTTTGGATACAGCACTCGATATGAAGGCTGAGGAAATCTATGTAACTATATATCCGAAACACGAAGGGCTTATCCGTATACTACAACGATATGGTTTTAATGAGGAAGGAAAGAAAGGCGAAGAACTTGTATTGGTAAAGAATATGAAAATTCTAACAGGCGACATCCTCAAAGACTTTCCTTTGCTCACAACAAAAGACAAACGGAAATTTCTGCTTTCCATATACCCTAAATATCATACTAAGATGTTCCCCGATTCCATATTGCGAAATGAGGAAAGCAAGAAGTATGAACTTGTCAAAGATGTTTCTTACACAAACAGCATCCACAAAGTATACCTCTGCTTTATGTCTGACACCGCAAAATTACAACGAGGAGACATAATCGCAATTTATCGTACAAAAGACGACAAAGGCTCCGCTCGATATCGCAGTGTTATTACTTCTATATGCCAGATTGAAGAGGTTAAAACCAATAAGGACTTCGCTACCGTTGAAGATTTCCTTGCATACACGAACTTTTATAGTATCTTTGACTCCGAGGAATTGAAACAATGGTATCAACAAAAGAATTGCTATATTCTAAAAATGACATACAACATTGCTCTTACAAAAAGGGTCACAAATGGTTATCTTGTTGATAACCTAAATATGAGCCCTAAGTATTGGGGATTTTTTCAATTAACAGACGAGCAATTTGATGCTATATTAAAAAAAGGAGAAGTCGATGAAGGTGTTATTATCGATTAAGCCTGAGTTTGCCGATAAAATATTTAACGGCACAAAGAAATATGAGTTTCGCAAGAAAATCTTCAAGAACAAGGACGTTGACACTGTGGTCGTTTATGCCTCATCTCCTTGGAAATATATAATTGGAGAGTTCAAAATAGATGCAATTCTTTGCGGCAACGTAGATAGCATTTGGAAACAGACTCACGATTTTTCAGGAATCAGCGAGAATTTCTATAGAATGTACTTTGCGAACAAAACAAGTGCATATGCAATAAAGATAGGACGTGTCACAAAATTCAAGAAGCCCAAACAGCTTAGTGATTATCATATAAGTCATGCGCCTCAATCTTATGTGTATCTGTGAAGTTTAACATGAATTATCTTGGGCGGAAACTTGCAAAATATCGCAGTTTCCGCCCAAGATAAAATTACAGAACTGAGTTAAATTCTTATGGCTTAGTGATTATATCCCAAAGCTCATCGTAGTTCTTAACCACATCGTATGTGACATGACTATCTGAGATTGTGGCGAAGTGCCGATTTGCACATTCTACCTTCACGCTTTCGGCTCGACGGTAGTCTTTTAGACTATCCTTGTCGTAGCCTTTCGTTTCAGCCACAAAGTAGATGTGCTTGATGTCGCTGCCCTCATGGAATACCACGGCCCAGTCTGGATTATAGTGACCGACAGGCGTATTGATATAGAAGCCATTGGGAAGTTTCGTGTAGACAGCAACCTCATTACGCGATTCCAACTGATTAGCGAAGTCCATCTCAATGCCTTTTGAGTCAACTACCACAAGGTCGTAGAGAGACTTGTGCGACTTCAAGGCGTTCACACCCTAGCGACCTTTCAGAGCCGATGCTTATGTTTAATCATGTAAATCACACAGGTTCCATATTTATCCATTCGCTTTGCTCATCGGTAATTAAATGTTTTGTCTTTAACAACAACCAGCCACGGTCTTAGATCGATGCCATGATTACCACATTCAGCTTCTATACTGCCTCAAAAACTCTATCACAGCCTCATGCTGCCGCTGTTGCTGCACCATCCACTCGTTATACTCATTCAATAACCGCATGAAATACTCCGTATTTTCTTGTCTATCAATAGCAGAACACATCCTCTCTGCTATCTGCGGAGGGAAATTGTTTCTAATAATCGTTTTCTGCGTCTCATTAGAAACCTTCTTCACTACTATATTGTATAAATCTTGTATTGTTATCATTTCCTTAATTATGAGCCATAATTGCCTTCGTTTGTTCTGCTGGCAAATATAGTGCTATATTTTGCTTACCGAATAGTGATTCTTATTTTACCTTGCAAAGGTACTCATTTTTATAGAAAGTTAGGCATTCGTTTATTGTTTCGCGCGTAATTTAAGCAAATTTTGTCTAAAACAAGGCTGTGGTATAACAAAAAGAAATGATTATGCATAAATACTCTCTGTTTTTTGGTAAGGGGAGGATAAACAAATTGAATACGAACATATGAATCAACTCAAATAAAAAAATGTGAAAGCATCTTGCAAAATTGTTTTTAAGCCCTTAACCGTAATGGTTTTGATTTTAATTCATTACCTTTGTAGCGTAAAAATCGCAAATGAATATATGAAAAAGACTCTAAAGTTTATCGGTTATAGCGTTTTAGCAATTATACTACTGCTTGTGGTTGGTGTCTTGCTTATTCGATTTGTATTTCGTGATGAAGTCGCAAATTTTGCATATGAATTGAGAGGCAAGGAACATATCGAACTTTTACAAATGGCTAATCAGTATCAATCAGATACCATTAACATTGCATTTGAATTATCATCTCCA
>JAEIGA010005720.1_pt1 | contig 18946 bp, 31 predicted proteins | sample 9270691 | NCBI WGS metagenome assembly JAEIGA01 (sample SAMN17057246, study PRJNA624740) | gut metagenome | biome: biome; isolation source: fecal sample | host: Bos grunniens | place: China: Xizang | collected 2019 | reverse complement strand
AACTGCTTCGGTTGCCACATCTGAAGGTATGGCGCAAGTTCAAGAAGATTTAGATGCAGTTGAAAAAGATATTGCAGATAATCGTGCAGTATGGGCTAAAGACACAACTTATACATTCACAAAGAGTGATAAGGGCATTACCATTACTCCTAATGAAGGGGAAGCAAAAACAATTACATTTGAGTATTTAACTCAAGACGAAGTAGAAGCTTTAATTCCTATTAAAACAGTTAAAGGTAAAGAAGCAATTAAAGTAAGTACTGCTAACAAAGAAGCTGAAGTAAGTCTTGCGATTGATGCTAATAAAGGCAATGTAGTTCTTAGTCAATCTGACGCTGGTTTAAAGGCTGAAGTTGATTTAAGTGCTTATGCTAAGACAGCTGATGTTCCTGCGATCAAAGTAAATAATGCCGCACACGCAGATGCTGCTGATAAGGTTAATCATGCATTAACTATTGGTGGAAAAACATTTGATGGTAGTGAAACAGTTGATGTTACAGCTAGTGATCTTGGCATTTCTGGCGCTATGCACTTTGTAGGTACTTCTACAACAGATCCTGATACAGGTTCTGTAACAATTCCCGGTAAGGCAGACTATGCTCCTGCTCTTGGTGATGTTGTTCTTTACAACGATAAAGAGTTTGTTTATAGCTCTAATGGATGGGAAGAGCTTGGTGATGAGTCTAGTCATGCTCTTAAATCTATTAAAATAAATGCTGGCACTGGATTAGAAGGTGGCGGTACATTAGAAGCTGATAGAACCATTAGTCACACAGGATATTTTACTAATGGAGCTTCTGACACAGAAGATAACAATTTAGCTAATGGTGGAAATTTTGAAGTTCAAACTGTTTCGGTTGATACAGATAATTTAGGCCATATTACTGGCTATACTACTACAAAAGTTGTATTACCTTCTTACGATGTAGATGTAGCAGTAGAAACAGCTAGTGAAACAGCTAAGGTTGATTTAAGAGCCAATAATACAGTAATTGATACTTTTAAGATTAAATCTGGTAATCTAGATGCATTAAAAATCAGCGTTGGTGAAAATAATGAAATTATTTTAAGTGCACCAACTCAAACAGAATATTCTATTAATGGTACAGGTAATGCTATTATTCATTATGCTGGTAGCTAGATGAAGGATGCGGTTCAATTCGAAGCAACTGATACTGTTACTCCTACTATCGACCAAGATAAAGCTACATTTGATGTTAAGGTAAAAGAAAATGGTGGTTTAGCTGTTGATGCTGAAACTGGTCTTAAGATTGATGATACTATGATTTTTGTATTTGATGGTGGTTCGGCTACTATTAGAACTGGTGAAAGCTCTACTGGCGCTGATCCAGTATAATTTAAAATATAATAAGCGATTTTAATCTAAGCGATTAAAATCGCTTATTTTAATATAAGTTAAATCTGAAATGATGATTTAACTTACTTCCAAATTTTTGAAAAGATAAAATTAAAGGAGGTCATTAAAAATGACAGAGAAAAATTTTAACGCAAGATTTAAACAAAAACATGATATTGAAGCTAATTGGGCGAAGGCGACCTTTGCACCATTAGCGGGCGAATTTATCGTCTATGATGTTGATGAAAATAATTCAACTCCTAGAATTAAAATAGGAGATGGAGAAACATAGATAAATGATTTACCTTTCGTTGGTAATGGTGAAGCCTCTGGAATTAAAAAAATTGGCTTTACAAATGATTGCGACTATATGGCAACTTCTACGAACGGATTAACTGCCTTTACACAGGCTATATCTGAAGCCGCTGATGGTGACACTATCCTTGTAATGCCTGGAACTTATACAAGTGACTCTACTTTAGCTATTGAAAAAAATATTAATTTTATTGGTGTAAGTTCCCCTATTATCAATTTCCCTATTAATGTTCTTGGACCAGTTTATGATTATGAAAATTATACGGGTTGGTTAAGTGAAACGGAATATGACATTCATTTTGAAAACTTAACATTTAATAAACAATTGTCTGTTACCATAGAAAGTTATGACACGGTAAAGTCTAGTCGTATTTGTGCTGTTAATTGTATTTTTAATGGCGTTAATAAAATTCGACTTGGCTATCTTGGAAAGGCTTATAATTGTATATTTAACAATTCTGAACTTAGTACTGCTGGCTATATAGGCTACAGTGGAGGTGATATGCGTTTTTATGATTGTAAACTTAACAATATCACCTATACTGAATATAGCTACGCTGAAATGAATTTTAAATATTATAATTGTGATATTACATTTGCTAATAACAATTGGGAATATCCAGGTGGTACATTTAATAATTGTAATATTAGTGCAGCTACAGAAGAATATATTACCATTCAGACCGAATATCCTGGAGTTTCTCTTAATAACTGTAAGATTTTTGGTAAAAATCCATTTAGAGCTTCTAATGAGAATATTGTTTATAATAATACCTTCGTATATCCTTATATCGAAGAAGAAGATGATTCAGGTGATCTTGCGGGTGAAACATCTTGCTTTAAAAAGATTGGATTTACTTCTGATTGTGATTATGTTGCTACAAATACGGATGGCTACACAGCCTTCAGTCAGGCAGTAGCTCAGGCCGCAGAAGGAGATACTATTTTAGTAATGGGCGGCACATACAAAGGAAGCACGACTCTTAATATTGATAAGGACATTACTTTTATTGCTGTTGGTGATGCGGTAATTGACTTTGATGTTAAGACTCAAGGCGGTGGAGTCTTTAGTTATGAGAATTGGGAATGGACTGAAATATATGAGGGTAAGCATACTAAATGGGATGGCTTTAGTTTTAAGAAGTCGTTTATAGTAGGAATTGAATGTAATCCAGATAATACATACTATAACGGATTTGCTACAGTTAAGAATTGTAGCTTTAATAGTTATACTACTATGGTTGGTAATTGCTATAATTGTGATTTTAATAGTGATATAACAATAGGACATTATTACGGAGCAGATTCCAGCACTTTCACAGATTGTAGATTTAGTTGCTCTATTACTGCTAATACTGGTAGTGATACTTTTAAGAGATGTGATTTCCATTTTGATGGTAATAACTCTGTTAACTTTACCACTTGGAAAGAAGATAATTTTGTTAATTGTAAAATGTATGCCCCAAATGACATATTAACTATACAAGATAGTCATGGCTCTGGGCCACTTAATTTAAATGATACTGTTATCTTTGCTGTTAGTGTGGTTAATGGAAGTTATGGTGAAATCACTGGCGGCTATCTTGTTAGCTATACTCCTATTGGAGGAACTTCTAGCGGTGGTACTACAGCTGAATATGTAACAAGAACTGAAATGGAAGAATACGTAAATGAAACAATCATCGGAGGTGAGTGGTAATGAGTACATTTGCTGAAAAGATGACTAACGTAGCTAATCTCGTCAGAACGATGAGCGGAACCACTGACAGATTAAGTCTCGATGAAATGACAGTAAACTTGGAGCAGGTTGAGTATATTCAGCCTGCGGCCAAGAGCGTGTCAGACGTTAGTGGGGCAACTTATGGCTTTGTGATGAATAGTGCTGGCTATTATGAGAGTAATAATAAAGGGAAAAATAGTAGTGCAGCTTTATGCAAGGTGACTTTTGACACTTTTGGTATTTATCATTTATATATTGATTGTATTAACTATGCAGAAAGCAATTACGATTATGGACTGTTGTCTAACCTTGATACGACATTAAGTACATCGACCACAGCTGACAGTTCAAGTAAGATTTTTTATAATTTTAAAGGTAAGCAATCGGCTAGTGTGGTAACTGTCGATTATGGTGAGATTGCTGCTGGTGAGCATTTTATTTATATTAAGTTTTTGAAAGATAGTAGTCAGCATAGCAATAATGATAGTCTGCAGTTTAAGTTGAGATTTGAGCGAATCGAGACTAGTGGCGGTATTGACACTAGCGATGCGACTGCTGAAGCTAGCGAAATCTTCTATGGCGAGACCGCATATGTTGATGGTGAGAAGATAACTGGTAGTTTTACTATTGATGATGAAATAGGTGATTAGATTTCGCTAATTAGTTAGATACAGAGTGCGCTTGAGGGCAAGGCTGCTGGAGGCGGAAATGGAAGTGTTAATATTCCTATGTGTCCTGTATCAGTTAATTTTTCAATTAATAATGAAGAACTAGAAATTTCTGATTTTATGATATGTGCTATTATTCCACATTACAATGGTGAAACTATAGCTGAAGAGCTTATTGAAATTTCCGATATTAGTTCTCCCTTAAATTTATCAATACAGAAAGACGCTACAGGAATGATTTTGATAATGTGTATCAATCCTCGTTATTCATTTGAGTATATAAGAGTACAAGTTAATCATAATGAAGCAGACAATTATGTTTATTCTTATATAAATGGTGGTGGGGGACTTTTAGGTTGCTCTCCTAATACTGGACAATGGGGTAGTTACATTGTTCCTTTTAGTACTTCATCAGAAACAGAATCTATTTTAGAAATTTTTATGACACCACCACAATAATTATAAGGGAGGTATAACACAATGAGTTATAATACAGATTTACAAAATAATAATACCTCTTTACAGGAGATATTAGCAACGATTAATAACCTCCCTGAAGCGGGAGGTTCTGGGTCGTCAGGTGGTGGATTGGAATGGATTGATGTAATGAGTTTACCTACAACCTATGTCACTCCACCATCCTCTTCAAGTGCATTATCTTATTATTTACCGATTACAAATAATACAATAGCAGTTATCGTTTCGTATGTAAGTCGTAGTGAAAGTTGTTATGTTATGAGCATAACACGAGTAAATGATTCGACATGGATAAAAAGTAAAGATGAAGATGATAGTAGTTCTAATTCTTTAATGTTTATTAAAGATGACACTGACTACTATATTGCAATAAGTCTTTTAAGTACTATCCTGCAAGCTAAAGCTTTGATTGTTGATTTACCATCAAATTAATATTACCATTTAAAAGGTTAATTCTATTTAGAAGACGCCCATGGCGTCTTCTAACCGTCAATTGCGATTTTTTCTGGCGTACAGAGGGCAAGAATTAATAATTTTGCCATAACAATTTTCAATTTACTATGCAGCCATATAAGAATAGTAATAGAGTCCAACATTTGTCAGATTGGGCCTTGCTGCAGGGGACAGATAACTTAGGGAGAAGTTTCTTCAAGGGGAGAGAGCATATAGGCTTTCTCCCCTTTTCTTTTTTACCTATTTGGGCAAATTAGAAGAATAATAAAGTATTATTTTTTATATTATATATAAAATAAAAATATATTTTTGAGAAAAAGGAGGAAAATATTTTATGGAACAAAGAAAAGAACCATTATCTTCTTTACACGAGCAGAGAGTTAGAGCTAGAATAATCATGGCTCATGCTGAAACGGAAGACCAAGGAAGTAATGTAGCATTTAAAGATGAATTAGTGTTATATGATTTTCCAAAAGATTTTAATGGTATAGCAAAAAATGAGATACGTTTAAGAATTGGTGATGACAAAACTCCAATTAATAACTTATCTGATTTGGTTTTAGATAATATGAATTTTTATGATTCAAAACCTGATTATCCAGAAGTTGGTGATGTATGGTATGATAAAGCAGAAAAAACGTTTTATTTGGGAACAGGCGAGGGAAGTATTAAGTTAAGTCATATAATTGAAAATGTTGAAGATGGCTTAGGCGATAAAAGCATTTAGACCGCTGGTGGTAGCTCTGTAGCTTATGGAAATTATAGCGTAGCTTTGGGAAATAATAATTAGAGTGGTGCCAAGGGGTTTAAGATTAGTGGTAAAAATAATACAGCAAAATCTTATACTCTTGATACTGAAAATATAAATAATATTGCGGTTGGAGATAAATTTTCTATAGTGTTAACTAATAATTATGATTTTTAGGGCATAATCACATAGGTTGATACAGACGAGAAAACAATTACTGTAGATAACTTTGTTAACGAAGAAATAATAGATACAGGTAGTAATTATTTATTACTTTATGAAAAACCAGACGCTGGTGATTATATTATAGGAACTGGCGCAATAGCAAGTGGTAATAATACTAAGGCTTTAGGTTACGGCGCACATGCTGAAGGTTATAATACCAATGCCGCAGGTAAATATTCTCATACAGAAGGCAATAGCACTACGGCTGGATACGCTGCCCATGCTGAGGGTAATGAAACTATAGCTTTAGGCCAAAATTCTCATACTGAAGGTCATAAAACTAAGGCTATTGGTTGGTCTGCTCACGCAGAAGGTAATGAATCTTTTGCTGAAGGCAATAGCTCTCATGCGGAAGGTTATAATACAGAAGCTAAAGCTTAGGCAGCTCATGCTGAAGGATATTAGACCCATAGTAGTAAATTAGGAGCACACGCCGAAGGTCAAGATTCTAGCGCGACAGGTCAAGCTTCCCATGCAGAAGGTTCAGGAACTATCGCTAGTGACGGAGCGACTCATGCTGAAGGCGCAGGAACTAAAGCTAGTTCATATGCTGCTCATGCGGAGGGTTCTAACACCATAGCAAAAAATAACTCTGCCCATGCTGAAGGAGTAGGAACAATTACCAGCACTTATGGACAACATGTTCAAGGAAAATACAACAAAGAAGATAATAAATAGGCACATATTGTTGGCGGTGGTAATAGTGAAGAAGAAAGAAAAAATATTCATACTCTTGATTGGGATGGTAATGCTTGGTATGCTGGAGGTATAGAAGCTAAATAGGGTATTTTTAAAAGTACTGAAGGAACAGTTAATTTAACAAATGGATATATTACAGCATCTAATAATATTCAAGCAGGAAAAGAAATTAAAAGTACTGAAATTGTTAGCGAGGAAATATATAATACTGAAACAATTTATACCAAGAAAATTAATGTCGATTCTGAAATTGATGCAAGAAATGCTAGAATATATGCCAATGATATTGATATTGGAAATGCAGGTATTGGAGAAGCGGGAAATATATATGGTTCTTCTCTTAGTATTAAAGACTATGAGAATAATAATGTAGTATTTATTAACAATGAAGGCCATGGCAGATTTGAGACTCTCACTCTCGGACAAAATAATTATCCAGTTTTGAATTATGTTGGAGCTGGAGAAACTTTACCAAGTGTTGCTAATGAAGGAGATATATTTAGAATACCTTCTCAACGAGTAGAAGAAACTCGTGAAACAAACGTATATTGTTCGAAAGATATGGAAACTGGATGGGAATATATAGGATTTGAAAAATATTATATATTATATCAAAGTTATTGTGAATATAATATAGGCGAAGTTGTAGGGCTTGGAAGTGCTTTAACCTTAAAGGCAACTGCTCCTCAAGATATAACAACTAATAACTTTATTGAATTTTGTACTAATCTTTCGATGGGTGAATATTTTTATATTCGATTCAATAATAATCTTTATGAAGCAATGATATATTTAATTGATTCTTCTGAATATGGAGAAGTAACAATTACTGGTGGAGATATTAATTTTGAAGAGTTAATTTCTTCTGAGTATTTTGAATTTAAAAAGAAAAATGATAGCACAGAAATTGATAATATACAATATGGAATAAAGAGTAATTATAATTCTTTAACTAAAAATACTTTATTTAATTATATTTTTAAATTAATAAAATCTGTATATCCAATTTCTGATTAGGATATTATAAACAACAAAGGTAACATGATAGAATTACTTCCTAACGTTTAGTTTACAAGTAGTTGGGTTCAATCCGATATTCCATTTGTTATTACTAAAGTTGGAATGGATAGAGATGGATATTATTATATCGAATATGATATCAACGGTTTATCTTTAAACAAATTAATTGTTGATTATAGTAAAATATCTCGTCCAACCTTAACTGCATTAAATTTAATATATTATTCAAAAATTTGTTATTATATTTATAATAAAAATTTTGGTTGGGAAGCTTTAGGAAATAATTTTAATAATTCAGTAAATAATATTGAAGGAAGCGGTTTGTTACCAATTATTGGATATGAGGATTTCTGTAAATATCAAGTTACAGATAAAAGTAATACAGAAATGTGCTTTAATTAGGCGTGCTTGGAAAATCCTAAACAAACAATTTATATTTTAAATGGTGAATATGAAATGGAAAATGACCATTGGTCTGCTCCTGATGTAGACAATATTCATTTAATAGGATTAGGATAGGTAGTTTTAAATTTTTCAGTTAGTGCTCAGTCTGAAAACGAATATGGAATGACAAATATAAATTCTTGGACTTTAGAAAATATTATTTTTAACAAATCTATCGGTTTAACATATTTTGGTTTAGCTAATGGAGGAGCCTATGGCTATTCTGGTACGGCAATAAATTGTATATTTAAAGATAAAGTTGAAATATCATTAAGTGGTAGTACTTCAACTATATTTAAATGTTGTGATTTTTATAACAATATTCTTTGTTCTGGAGACCAATCCAATAGTACAAATACTAGAATAGAATATGATAATTGTAATTTTTATATTTCTTCTTGGGATGAGCCTATTATACAATAGTTATATTTAACTTCTATGGTTAATTGCAATTTATATTTTGACAAACAATAGAAGGAACTTGTTTTAGGAAAGTCTAGTATTTATTTTAATCCAGAGACTTTAAAAAATAATACATATTATTTAAAAGGTTTTGAAACTGAATTTTTATCACCCCATTGGATGGAAGGTGTAGCAATTAAATATAGTGCTTTTCCTTGGAATGGTTTAAAAGCTAGTGACAAAGAATTAAGTTATGAAATTGATGAAGAAACCTGTTATATAAATAATAAACCAATTGAAGAAAAAGAAGAGCTTTTAATTCAAGATATAGACAAAGATTTTATTCAAAATGTCTCAAGCTTAGACAAGGTTGTAATAGAAGATGTTGGAAAGATAGAAAGATCTCCTACTACAATCGCTTTGGTTTCAGGAACAGTAAATACACCTGATGGAAATAGATTTGATCGTTATAAGTTATGGAAAGAAAATAAAAATTTTAGTTATTTAGAATAGATTACAGGTGGTTTTATTCAAGGATCAAATCACTTTATTCTTGGACCTAATTTTGTTACGGGCTCAGGACATCTTGCCACGGGAGTACTTCATACCATCGAAGGAGCTGGTAATACTATTGGTGGGGTTGAAGATGGTATTCCTGATATATAGCTTCGAGCAAATCATGCAGAAGGTATAAACAATATTTTACCAAGTGAATATGGAGAACACCAATTTAGAATTCCTCTGGCTCGTCACATAGAGGGCTTTGGAAATATTGGTAATTCTGTAGCAGGTTCTCACGTTCAAGGATATTATTGTTTAAAAGATGAAAATAATAAATATATACATATTGTAGGTAATGGTGAAGATGACGAAAACCGTTCTAATGCGCAGACCCTTGATAAAGAAGGTAATGCTTGGTTTGCTGGCGGATTAACTTTAACCAATGAACACTATCCAGTAATTCACTATAGAGATGAAAATAATGCTTTCCCACAAGATAATCTTACTTTTGGTTAGATGTTTAATTTAACAAACTTTTCAAGTGACTTAGCAGATGAAATAGAATTGGCTGATGAAGATAAAGTAATTAATGATACTCTTCAAATCAATAATACTATAATTAAAAAATATTTATTAGAAACTTTTGGTTATTTATTAAATACTAATGATTTTATAAATTATTAGATAACAACTATTATGCCAACTCTTAAATTTTAGACTTCTAGTGAAATATTAGAGTTTAAAAATATATATAATATCAATAATGATGAAAACAATTTTAATCTTACTTACAAAGAATTAGTAATAACCAATTTAAATGGAGATATAACAGTTTCTCAAAATTATATTCCAAATGATAATGGTGAAATATTATTAGTTAATAAAAAAATTAAAGTTCTTGGTGTATTTAATTCTTTAAATGAAAAATATGAAGCAGGATTATACTTAAGAACCAGCGATAATACTGATTGGAAAAAATTATCAGTATTTACTAAAAATACTAATCAAGATTCTCCTGGCTCAACTCCAGGAGGAGAAAATCCATAGAATCGTTTATTAATTATAAAACCAACTAATGGTGCTTATAATTTTGATATAGATTTAAGTACTTATGGCATTAAGTTAGGTGATATTATTAATTTTGTATGTATAGGTGCCGGTGGAGCCGGAGGAGGTGTATCATCAACTAAAAAAGGCGGAGACGCTGGCTCATATGGTTATTCTTCTAGTAGTTCTAGCGGTGGAGCTCCTGGTACTGGATTTGGAGCCGGTGGCGGTGGTAGTAGTGCCAACAGCACTTCTTCTTCGTATTATGGAGGGTCTGGCGGTGGATCAGGCTATGTAGTTATGGGAGGACCTCATATAGTAAATAATCTAACTGTTAATGTTACACTTGGCAAAGCAGGAACTGGCGGAAGTGGTGCTGGAGGAGATGGAGGAGATACAATTTTCTTAGGTACCACAGCCAAAGGCGGTGAAGGTGGCCTAAAAGGTGGCGCCTCTAAATCCGTAGGAGGCCAAGGTGGTAAAGAAGGTCATGCAGGAAGCTTAGGTAATATTTCAAAATCTGGTGGCAATGGTGGAAACGGTTGGGTTCCTAGCAATTATAACCCTGAGTCTGAAACTATTAGTGTATATGGTGCAATTGCAAATGACAATGTTCCAACCTACTCAGGTGATGGAGCAATCTTTATTTGGTATTAATTAAATAACTTTACTGGCGTACAGAGGGCAAAAGTTAATAATTTTGCCATAACAAAAATCGAATTACCGTGAGAGGGAAGAGGAATATACTAGTCCATTCCTCTTCCTCTTTACGAGTAAAATACTTTAGAAAGAGGAGTTTAAGAGATCATGACTCAAGAAACAATCAATTTATTATTTCAACTCGTATTGATTCCAATAGCAGGAATACTAACCAAATTCATAGTAAAATGGTTATCAGCAAAAAGTTTGGAAATACAGAATAAGGTAGACAGCGACACAGCAGATAAATATATTGCTATGTTAACTGATACCATTACTAACTGTGTAGTGGCCACTAACCAAACTTATGTAGATGCCTTAAAGAAAGAGGGCAAGTTTGATGCTGCAGCTCAAGAAATTGCATTCTAGCTTACTAAGGAAGCGGTTTTAGCTATTCTAAATGAGGAAGCAAAAAACTATTTATCAGCCTTGTATGGGGATTTAGACAAGTTTATCTCTTATAAAATTGAGAGTGAGGTTAAACTTAACAAGGCTTAATTAATTGGGTAGAAAGGGGACTTAGATTCTGTGAATAACTATGGTTATAATTTTTAGCAGTCTATGCGTCCATAGCCTATAGGGTTAAAAGGACGTCCTGTAGCTTCGATGGAAGAAGCAAAAGCTACCCCAATCGACTTTGACGGTTCGGTTTTTTATTTTCCCGATCTGGCAAATAGATGCATTTATACTAAATAGATTAATATGGATGGTACGGCATAGTTTAATATGTATGAGTTAAAAGAAATACCTAAACCTATGCCGCAACCAGTAATTGATCCAGATGCATTTGTTTCAAGGACAGAATTTGAAGAATTTGTTAAAGCGATAAATAATATGTTTGCATCAAGTTCTCAGGCTACGTAGGGGACGAAGCCAAAAGAAGAGATTAGAACATTTTAAGGGGGAAATAAAAAATGTATGATGTAAATCCAAATGCAATTATTTAGATGATTAAAGGAGGATATAATCCCGAACAGTTAATGCTAAATATATTGTAGGGGCCAATGGCCCAAACACCTTTAGGCGCAAACTTGCTGTCCCTGGCGAAGAACGGCGACAGGGCTGGAATAGAGCGTGTGGCTCGCAATATGTGTGCTGAAAAGGGTATTGATTTTGACTCCGAGTTCACTAATTTTAAGAAGAGCTTAGGAGTATAATAAAAAAATTTGAGGGGGTTTTTTTATGTTTAATAATAATTCTGGTTATAGTTTATCTGATATCGCGTCTGTAGCAGGACGTAACAATGGGGATGGAATGTTTGGTAGTGACGGCTGGTGGATTATCCTTCTGTTTTTATTTGCAGGCTGGGGTAATAATGGCTATGGTGGCTTTGGAGGCGGCGGAAATGGACATAGTGCCTGCGCTACTCAGGCTGACGTAAGAGCCGCAGTCGATCAGCAAACATTAATAGGAAAATTAGATAACTAGACATATGGTCTTGCAGACTCTACTTATGCGCTCAATAGTTCTCTTACTTCTGGGTTTCATGGGGTTGACAATGCTATTTGTACTCTTGGATACAATGTACAGCAAGGTTTCAACACACTTGGACATCAGATAAGCGACTGCTGCTGCGAGAATGGTAGAGCTATGGAAAAAGGCTTCGCTGACATTGGTTATGCTTTAGCTAATCAGAGTTGCGAAACTCGTAGAGCAATTTGTGATAGCACAAGAGATATAATTGACAATCAGAACGCAGGAGTTCGTTCTATCCTTGATTTCTTAACAAATGATAAGATAGCAACTCTTACAGCTGAAAATCAGAGTCTCAAATTCGCAGCTTCTCAGGCAGCTCAGAATGCTTATTTAGTAAACGAATTACGTCCTAGTCCTGTTCCTTCTTATACTGTAGCAAATCCTTACTGTTGCCAGGGCAACTTTAATACATTTTGTTGCGCAGGTTAAGAAGTAAATAATGGAGGGGGATGTGTTTATGGAAATTATTGCTAATGCTTTACAAAATGTAGCAGCAAATCAAAACGTACAGTTTACTGATGAAGTAACTTGCGGTAACTGCTCCATTAGTCATAGGGCAGGCAGTGGTTTGGTAACTGTTAGAGGTAACACAAATCAATGTCGTGCAAGATATAAAATAAGTTTTGGTGCCAATATCGGTATTCCTACTGGAGGTACTGTTGGCCCAATACAATTGGCGATTGGTTTAGATGGTGAGGCAGTTTAGTCTACCACTATGATAGCAACTCCTGCCGCTGTAGAAGAATATTTTAATGTTTTCTCAGCGATTTATGTGGATGTTCCAAAAGGATGTTGCTATACTGTGAGCGTAAAAAATACTACCGAAGATACCACAATTAGTGTTCAAAATGCTAATTTGATTGTTGAACGTATGGCATAAAGGAGGTATTTTGAATGGAAAGATATAAACATTTAAAAGAAACTTTAATGTGCGCAATAGAAGGTCAAGCTCTTGATCTTCAGAATGCCAATACTAAGGAATTGGGGGAAGCCATTGATATGGTTAAGGACTTAGAAGAGGCAATGTATTACGCAGCAATCACAAAAGCTATGAAAGCTGATGAAAAGGAATGGGAAGAAGAGGGGAAATATTACCATCCGATTCATGATTATGGTACAGATAGAATGTATTATGACGACAAGCGTAGCTTTACCGAATATGGTAGTAACCTTGGGGGTAATCCCAGTTCACGTTCAACTATGACCTCAAATGATATGAGAGAAGGTCGTAGCGGTCAATATCGTCGGTCCTATATGGAAGGTAAAGAAATCCATAAGGACAAACAGAATTAGATGCGTGAATTAGAAAAATATATGTAGGAACTTAGTTCTGACATAATCGAAATGATAGATCATTCTTCACCAGAAGAAAGACAATACCTGGAGAAGAAGCTTGCGGCACTATCTCAAAAGATAGGACAGTTAAATGATTAAAATAAATGGAGAACGTTGGAGAGTACTTAATGTCTCTCCAACGCACCCTTCTTTATATACTGGTGACCATTATGCGTTAGGAATGTGTAATGATAGCACCAAGACGGTGTATATAAATAGGGATTTAAATAATCATTACTATAAAAAGGTTTTAGCTCATGAGCTAACACATGCCGCTATGTTTAGCTACAATGTTTATTTAGATTATTATTAGGAAGAAATTGTAGCTGATATTATTGCTACTTATGGTCAAGAAATAGTTGAAATGACTAATATGTTGTTCTATAGGTTAAAAAAAGTATAAAAAAATTAGGGCGTAGATAAGAAATTATCTACGCCCTTTTTCTTTTTTTAATCTTTAACCTCAAGGTCGATTGCTTTATGATAAAGCTCTTCGGCTTGACCGTTTCCGCCAAGTCCATGATAAACTTCATAAAAAGCTTGTAATTGCTAGAACTCCCCACTAGTTATATATCCTCTTGAAATATATAATCTACACAATTCACTTAATCTAAACTTATATGAAGAAACAATAAGAGCCAATTGATGCTATCCTAACTCTTCGTTTTTAAATACATATCGTCTAAGTTCTTCTATAGACGCTTCAACTGGTTTTATCTTTTCTTCAATTTCTGTATCTACAACTTTTAATAAATTTTCTTTCTTCTTGTTAGGGATATTTTTAATTTTTAAATAAATGTCTTTTAAGAAGAAACCTACAAAAGCTGTAATCGCACTAACTAGGAACACAGGCCAGTTTTCCGCAAAAAATTGTACCACGATTTTCCCTCCTTTCTATTTTTTTCTATATATAATAGAAAAAGGGGAAAAGTTATTTAATTATTTAAGTCCATGCACCTCTATCAGCCGTTAAATGGTGTAAACCAATGCAAATGCTATCACATTCATCTTGAGTTGGGGTAATAGCATATTTGTTTTTTATATATTCCTGCGCGGCTCGCTTTTGCGCCGCTCTATCTCGACCCTTAATACCTAAAGTGGACTTCCAGACGGTAGACAAAACCGCAGACACAGGAATCTCTCGTTCTACAAGATTTTCATAAATAACTCCAAAAACCTCAGCTAATGCTTTAAAGGTTTGAACATTATTTACTACATTGTTCTACATTTGGATGTCTTCCATAATAACTTCATCAATATTAAAGGTATCTATAAGATTATTTATTTCTTTTTTAATATATACTAACCTATCTCCCAAGTCAGCCTATATCGCATTTATTTTACCATAATCCACAAGCTCGCCATCTTCAAAAAATGACCAGCCTGTGATTTTAGTACTCTAATCTAGAGCTAATAGTCTACTCATCGAGTCGTAGAACCGAAGCCACCTTCGCGCACGCCAGACGCATTATCATCATCTGTAGTAAGATATGTTTTAATAATGCCTTGACCAATAGCTTCGCCCTTTTTAATCATAAGATTAAATGGAGATAAATTAATGAGCTAAAAATAGATATGACCCTCATTATCAGGATTGTCAGCGTAATCTCTGTCAATAATACCCTCGCCATTAGCAAGGATGAGCCAATATTTAAGAGGAGAGGAACTACGAACACTTAGCTCAAGATATTCATTTTCATTAAGATAGCACTTCATTCCTGTTGGAACAAGAGTAGGCTTTGCCTTTATAGCCTTTGTGAGTGAACCCATATTATCTAATGTTAAGGGCATATGTGGATCATTAGAACGAAGCTTTTCCATTAAATCCCAATAAGAAGGGATAATCATGTCTTCGGCTGCAACCATATCATAACCTGCTGAAAACTCTGTTTTTCTACTAGGCATTGGAAGACTTGTATCCCACTAATATTCTGTTATTTTTTCAAATCTTCTCATTTTATATCCTCCTCTTCATCTTTAAGACTAGAGTAAGAAATATAAGAAACTGGGGTTATGGGGTCTTTTTCGTCATTAAACACCTTTACAAGGCTAACCTTGTAATATTCATCAACGATTTCTCCACCCTGCTTCCTAGTCTTGTATTCTCTATTATACTTCTTTAACTCAAACTCATAACTGTCCTTTGCGTCCTAAATAAGTTCTTCTACTTCATTTTCAGTATCTACTCTATAAACTTCTGTAGCTGTTAAAAGATATTTTGACATTTTAATTTACTCCTATTTTAATATTATTATCTAATTTTTTAATTTCTTCTACAATATTCTCAAGGTATGCTTCGCACCCAAAAAGCTGGATTTTTTCAGCTCCATATTCATTATATGCGCCAACAAGCATCCATGGCAGGTCATCAATTATACCATAGCCAAGTGTTTTTGTTCCAGTAGATGTGATAAGCTAAATACCCTGTTCTGCGATGCCCATATTAAAAAAACATACAATCATTCTATCCATTATTAAGCACCCACCTTAACTATACCTACATCATAATTAAATAAAAGCATACAATATACTTCTTCATCTGAGGTTTTAACCCAAATCTCAAGAGCACCTTCACCATTATCATCTATGCCATGGATTGTACCCACGTTATCAAGGCATTCAATTACACCATGTCCGAGAGAGAGACAATCATATTCCAGAAAATCTTTTTCAAAAACAGTATAATATGACATCTCTTTACATAGAAGCATATAATATTTACCTTTATTTTTATCACTAAACTCATTAATCCAAGTTATTGCGTCCTGAATCTGCGTTTCATCATAGGGGAGCAGCTGCGCGTATCCCTATTTATTGAGTTCGTATAAGCTCATGCCTGTATCTATTTTCTAATCTTCTATTGGATAATACTCTCCATTGTTATAAACATAGAGACCATCTTCTTTTCTTACTATCTATCCATTTGGAATATCTTGTTCTGTATCTTTCTTAACTTTATAATTAGCTTTCATTAGATATTTCCTCCTAATTTTTTATATAATAATTATATCATATTTTTTTATTATTGTCAAGTAATATTATTCTTTGATTATGACTTCCTCTCAGAGGTAGGGTTATATCCCTTTGGGTTTCATCATAAGGACCATCAATTAACACTTTGACATCTTTTAGGATTAAATTAATTTTTGATTCAGTTTTGGATCTCATAAGAAGTTCCTCGTATGTATATCCACTCCACAAATAGATTTCTAACCAGGGGTATCTCTTTTTTGCTTCTGAAACTACCATAAGTGTAAGAAAAATATTTTCATTACACATAGGCTCGCCACCCATTATACACAATTTTCTTTGTATATTATTAGCTGTAATTCCTGTGAGTAAACTCTCTAGGACTTCACTTGTAAACTCTTTACCACCTTTAAAGTCCTGGGCCTCAGGATTATGGCATCCAGGACAATGAATCGGACATCCCTAAACAAACAGGGTAACGCATACACCAGGGGCGGCAGTCACATCATTATAAATTATTCCACTATATTTCATTTTACGTCTCCTTATGAAAAGTTCTATTCATAACTTCTATTTTTTGTTCGTTAGACAAAGCGTTAAATAATACAGCATATCCACTTACTCGAATGGTTAGTGTAGGATAAAGTTCTGGATGTTCGTAGGCATCTTGAAGACTTTGTAAATCCATAACATTGACATTTAAGTGATGACCTTTCTTTTGGAAATAACCATCCAAAATTGCTGTTAAATTATTAATCTATTGCTCTTTATCTCCTCCTAAGGAAGAAGGAACTATTGTGAAAGTATTTGATATGCCATCTTCACAGACATTTTTATATGGGATTTTTGCTACAGAATTAAGTGAAGCTAGGGCGCCATTAGTGTCTCTGTTATGCATTGGGTTGGCTCCTGGCGCAAATGGCTCGCCTTTCTTTCTACCGTCTGGAGTAGCTCCTGTCTTTTTACCATACATTACATTACTTGTAATTGTAAGAATTGATAATGTATGTTTAGCATCTCTGTAAAGAGGGTGTTGCTTTAAATAGTTTATGAAGTAAGTTACGAGACTTCTGCCAATTAAATCAACATCGTCTATATCATTACCATACTTAGGATATTTGCCTTCTATTTCAAAATCGTATGCCATGCCGCCCGCATCTCTAATCGGTTTAACCTTAGCATATTTAATCGCAGATAAACTATCAACCGCACATGAGAAGCCCGCAACTCCAAATGCCATAAGTCTTTCTACCTGAGTATCATGTAGTGCCATTTGGCTTGACTCGTATGCGTATTTATCGTGCATGAAATGAATTACATTATTGGCTTTTGTATAAATATCAGCTACATAGCTTAAAACTTCTAAATAATTCTAAAATACTTTATCATAATCTAAATATTCATCTTCTATTGGTGAAATATTAGGTATAATTACTTCACCACTTATTTCGTCTATTCCACCATTAATGGCGTAAAGTAAGGCTTTAGCTAAATTACATCTAGCTCCAAAGAACTACATTTGTTTACCAATAGTCATCGCTGAAACACAACAAGCAATACCATAATCATCACCATGGATTTTACGCATCATTTTATCATTTTCATATTGAATAGAATTAGTTAAAATAGACATTTTAGCGCAATATTTCTTAAAGTTCTCAGGCAGATTTTCATCCCAAAGAATAGTCATATTGGGCTCGGGGGCTGGTCCTAAATTAATAAGAGAATGTAGAAAACGATATGAAGTTTTCGTAACTAAAGAGCGTCCATCGAGACCCATTCCGCCAATAGCCTCAGTAATCCATGTGGGATCGCCACCAAATAATTCATCATAACTGGGTGTGCGCAAATGGCGTATAAAACGTAATTTGATAATGAACTGATCTATTAATTCTTGGGCTTCAAGCTCTGTGATTCTACCTTCTTTTAAATCTTTCTCTATATAAATGTCTATAAATGTGGATACTCTGCCAAGAGAAGTGGCAGCTCCGTTATTTTCTTTAGCTCCTGCTAAATAAGCAAAATAAATTGCCTATATTGCTTCTTTAGCTGTTTCGGCAGGCTTTGATAAATCAATGCCGTATGACTAAGCCATTTTATTTATATTGTTTAATGCTTCAACCTGTGAAAATATTTCTTCTCTAAGGGAAATATTTTCATTATTCATTTCTACATTTTCAAGTTTATTATAATCTTCTATCTTCTACTTTACAAGATAATCAATGCCATATAGGGCCACTCTACGATAGTCTCCAATGATGCGGCCTCGGCCATAGGAATCTGGAAGACCCGTTAGCAGACCGCTATGACGAGCTTTGCGCACAGACTTTGGATAAGCACTAAAAACGCCATCATTATGAGTTTTTCTAAACTCTTTAAAATGACTTTTT